>Ga0209308_10000277_pt1 | contig 51044 bp, 48 predicted proteins | sample COGITO_mtgs_1204_3_FD_184806 | JGI IMG/M metagenome (GOLD analysis project Ga0209308, IMG submission 184806) | Pelagic marine microbial communities from North Sea - COGITO_mtgs_120405 (SPAdes) (version 2) | ecosystem: Environmental > Aquatic > Marine > Epipelagic ... | reverse complement strand
GTATCTCTAACGCCACCTAATACACCCCATTTGTTACCTTCACCATATCCTTCAAACTGTTCTAACTGTGTGTTAAAGCGTATATAACCTCTGTGGGTTTCATCAGTTTCATAGTTATCAACAGGTCGCTGTGAACTATCGCCTTTTGGTATCTTAATACTATCGGTCGTATTGACATCCATTGTAACAAAAGGGGTTTCATTATTAATACCGAAATTGCTACCAATATATAGATTGCTGGCTGCTCTAATATCACCAACCACATCAAGATAATAGGTAGGGGCGGACATACCAATACCAATTCTACCATCATCTTTAATTACCATTTTTTCTGACCCAGCAGTAACAAATAATAAATAATCATCGTCGGATCCAGCTTCTTGTTCGGCTATTATGTATGTATCTCTATCAGCATCTCTAACACCTCCTAATACACCCCATTGATTATTTGAACCAAATCCTTCAAATTGCCCATATTCATTGTTAAAACGAATAATACCTTGCAATGAAGTTAAATCCGCGCCTGTTTTATCTCGCGTAGGTCGCTCTAATACGTTTCCACGGGGTAAATGTATTGCGTCAGTAGTATTGATATCAAGAGATAAGATAGGGTTATCACTGTGTATACCGACATTACCAGAATATGCTATTGTAAAAACTTCACTAGAATCATCAAATATACCCACGATTTTATAATCTTCTGTTTGCTTAATTTTTAAAGCGATATCATTACCATGATTAGTAATATCAACTTGTTCTGTTGTATACACTTCGGTATTTAATGTTGTAAACTCTCCTAATACAGTTAAGTTACTATATATAATTACGTTACTATAAACAACTAAATCTCCATTTATAGACATATTATAATCATAATTATGATCTACTATAAATCTATTACTAGAATGAGCTTCTTCTGATATAAAATCAGTTTCTAATTCCGATATTCTATTTGAAATTACGTTACTAGAATGTAATATATAATTACATGAATCACGAATAACATCACGGCCTTCAACTCTCAATATACCATTGGACGTGTCAATATCACCATACATATCTATTTTATATTGTGTTTCCTCATCAAATCGCTTATGCAATATCATAACATCATTAACCATACCATAATCTAAGTAATCTTGTGCGTAAAAAAACTTAAAATCATCGTAATTGGAACTTGAATATGAACGTATTTCTACACCATTAGATCCCAAAGAATTAAAATGTATATTACTAGAATTAATTTCATATTCTTTATAATGATTACTATTTAATATTTGAATTAAATCATTGCCGTTACTATCATATATTTTGCCATCAAATCTAATATTTCCTCCCATATCTATATCACCTCTTATGAAAGTATTACCGTCGGCATCAATTCGCAATGGTGTTCTATTATCATTATCATTACCATTTACGTATTTGATTTCAAAAATACCATCATAACTATATATTTCGTGACCATCTTTTTTGTTCAAGGTATCTATCTCATTTGAAAGAGTAATATGTGGTTTAAAATTTTTGTAGTTATAATTTTTAACATTAATAACATAATTTCTATCTTGATTATTTGATAATTTATTAAAGTATTCATTGAGATAAATTTTGTTTGTAATATCGTTACCATATATATTAAAATGGTCTTCAAATAAATAATTACTATTAACATTAATAAGTTCCATATCACGAGGAAGGCTATTTACATTATTATTAACGACAAAATTAGAGGATATTATATAAATATTAGAACTATCATCTTCAATTTGTATATTATAGTCGTAATCAAAATGATTGTCTTCGGCTTCTAGATTCACAAAAGAATTTGGTAATATGTTTGAGCTTTTAAATAATATTGTATTATGTCGCTCTGCTGTAAATTTACCTGTTAAGTCAATATTTGAGTTAATTCTCACAATATTTGAAGTTGTTGTTTCTAAAAATATACTTGTATAAATACCATTATCTATTAGTGATCTTGTTTCTACCTCAGCATTCATGTATTGATAAAATATATCATCGCTGTCAAATGGTAATATGTCAATATATATTTCATTATTAATATATATCATATTGCTATCATCAACAATATTTGAATTAAAATGTGAGAAATATGTAATATTACAATTAAGATACTCTGGTAAAAACACGACATTACTATAATTATATGTAAAATCATAGTTAGATGTAACGTTATCAATAAGGGAAATGTTGCTAGAAAATGAATCTTCAATAATTATAACAGATGATTTAGAATCGTCAATAGTAATAGTGTTATCAGTAAATGATAATTGTGGTACTAATAAAATATTGCAAGTAAATAATTCAGTTGTAAAATCTAATGTACACGTTGTAATATTATTCGTAATGTCATAATTCGTTACGCTTAAAGTACTTGTTTTATAATTATTAAAATCAATATTTAGATTAGATGCATTATAAAATATATCCAGATTAGAATGAAATGTTTTATAATTAATATTGCTACTTTGTGATACGCTTGTTTTGAATAAGAAGTTGGGGTCTAATTTATTAATATAAGAGATGGGATTTAGATTATTATCAATATCTGGAAAATAAGATACACCATAATTATAAGTAACCGAATATTCTTTGCTAGTATTATTCCATTCGGATGCTAATCTAGATAATAATAAATTATCTGGAAAAATATCAACAACGCTATCAAAGACATATTCGGAAGTATATCTACTTGTAATTGCCATAGCTGGTGTATCATAATCTGTTTTAATAACAAATGATTCTGCTAAAATATCTTCATTAAATCCGAAACGCGCACCTTTCCTCAAATTATTTCCATCAAACGCATCAATTGTAAAAACATTAGATGATTCGGGTTCATTAAAAACACTTTGATTTGCGACATCAATGCTAAATCTATAATTATTTTCAAAACTAGCTCCTGATAATGTATGATAAATATTGCTTGAACCGCCTGTATATAATAAGTTAATGGCTGGCGCATGGTGGTTATTTGTTAGTTGGAGACCATATTTATTAATATCATCTATATGAAAAGCGACATTACTATTATTATCAATATTATTACCAATACCGATATGTGTTGACGAACCCAAAAAATTGCCACTTTCATCAATATTGTTTTTGAAATTATAGAATTTTTTGTAATAATCTTGGTGATAGAAACTCATATCAAAATTAGTATGTTTATCGTCATCACTTGATAAATTGAACTTTATCATGTTTTTAATATTACCCGTTTTTTCGTAATTATCATCAGCGATCATTAAATTACAATTATATATTGCGAGTTCAATAAATGATGAGCAATTATTAGAGGTATAATCTGAATATGTTATAAATTTAGCTACTGCCAGGTTAGAGTTATCCTGTTTAACAATAATGGGAATATTTGTTTTTTCTATTGGGTCAACAATGACGCTTTTCGTGGGAGTATAAAGTATATTATATCCGGTATAACGAATATCATTATTAACCGAAGGTAAATCTGATTCGTCGTCAAGAGCAGCATCATTATATTGAGTTGTTTCAACCGTAGTAATATATTGTGTAATTTGCGTTAATGTGTTTAGGTTATCTAATCTAAAATTATAATTACTCCCGTATTTATCAATAATATTGATATTACCATGTACATCTAAATCTCCATATATAGACATCGCAGCATTATTATCTTCATAAGATACTGTATCTTTATTGACATCTATGTGATAATTAGAATTTTCAGTATTATAATAAAATGACATACCATAAGTTTTTGGTTTTACATCTTTATCAATATAACCTATTTGCAATGGTCCAACGCGTTGTATATTTCTGGAATCTATGTCATTAAAAGTATGGTTTTTATAAATAAACCATCTTTCAGCATTTCTATCAGTATTTAAATTTCTATCATATTCGCAAATATCAATACCGCTATAATCTGCGTTATTGTTAGCACCACCGCCCTTAACACCACGATATATTCTTAGAACCGAATAATTATTATCTTCTGTTGTTAAATTTCGTAATTGTAGAGGTACAGAAACATCTTCACCATTCCATCCCAAAGATATTTTTTTATTTGTATAAAAACCATTAGTGTCATTGGCAATCTGTAAAGTTTCAATAATTTTGTCATTTTGATAATAATAGTCGGAATTGATACCACGTTTAACATTAAGACCTTTCATATTGGTAGCATATGATGTCAAATTATTATAATTAATACAAAACTTATCTGTTTGCGAATCATAAATATTGAAAAAGTTTTTAGGTTGATAAATAAACCCTTTTGTTCTTTGCATTTCATTGCCAATTGTTAAATAGTAGTCTCTTGCGGCTACTTTACCTTCAACATCTAATTCGTATCCAACTCTTGCACCCAATTTATTAATACCAACTCTTTCGCGGTTTAAGGACAAAGTAGGCGGTACTGATCTGATATTAGGCAAATAATAATTGCTGGTAATATCTGCCATATCAGTGGAAGGGTAAAAATAGATATTATTATTTTTACCAATAACTTTATTAGTGTTAAATATTAGACTATTATCACTATAATCTAATCGCGATAGGCGACCAATATTAGCATAATATTCTTTGCCTTCAACAGTATTTTTCATTGTAATATCAAAATTATTACTAGTTGTAACATCATCTTTGATAATGTTTAAAACACCATCAAACCCGTCGCTATCAGTTAGCCCAATTGCCATTTTTTTAGGAAAACTAATATTACAATTAGCATCAAGAGTCGCAATATTGCTATGAACATAAACGAAAAAATAGTTACTACCATCTTCACTTCTAGAATATGTTCCGTAACCCGTAGCAGGATCATCGATATCGATGGGTATTATTTTACGATTTCCGATATAAATATCATCATTAATTTTTAGTTTATTAATACTGACACTTTGCGCGTTGTTAAAATTAACTTCATTATCAAACTGTACTATACCGGAAAAATTAGCTACATTATCAACTATTAATGAACTTGTTTGAATATTATTATTAACATTGATGTCATTATCAATAGTTAAATTGCTAGTTTTTAGTAAATCATTTACTGTGATATTATTAAAATTATATAGGTTTCCTAAAAAGTCACCTTCCGATATTTGCGCACTATTTATTACACTTATACCCGTTGATCTAACATAAATATCATCAAGAGCCTTATGAGTATTGGTGTAATAATCATACATTATAATTTCATTAAAACACGATACGCCATTAACTTGGAGTTTAATATTTTCATCAATAATATCTTCACTGGTTATTTCACCGTTATTCAGGACTTTTCTAGTATAATCTTTGGGACTAGTTTTGTTAATACCAATAGCTATATTGTTATTTTCGTCAATTGCTAATGCGGGATATTGATTAATATTAGTATATATTGGTATTGCACTTGTGCCATATAATTCATCTATATTTGACGAGGATTTACTAATATGAAATTCTAATGGTGTACCTCGCGTGGTTGATATTATAGCGGGGGATATGTTAGAACCACCTATAATACCAAATCCAAATTTTGTAGGTTCTTCTTCATTATTAGTATCATTTCTAATTGCGATATGCATGCTATTAAATTTATTATTAGCGGTTGATACAATATTTAATGGATGTGTATTATCATATGTATCTACATGACCACCGAGAGTAACAAAATTAGGTGTAAAAACATTTTTGATATAATAATTATAATTATAGACGTCATCATAACTTGTATTAAGACCGGCTTGAAAGGGTTGATTTGCGGAAATATTATTGGCGTTAATAATAAAATCCCTAATTAAACTACTAGTTAAAGGGTCGCCATCTAATATGATATCATTGAGTTCTAAACCAGCGGCTTTAACAATACCTGCGCAATAAAAGTTTTTATCAACAAAAAATGAAGTATCGGAATTTAAAAAATTAGAACTAGAATTTCTGGATGTGTTAACGGCGACGCCATCACTGTTAACTAATAGGCTCCATTTGGTATTCCGTTGATTATCTTCTTCCGGATAATATGTTTTTTCACCAACAACAAGATACTCGTTTCTGTTTAAATCTAAACCATCAACATTAATGGCATTTCCATCAGCGCCGAGTTGTAATCCAATTCCAACAGAATCGAGTTGTATTGTTGGTTCTATACCTTGATTGCCAATAAAACTCATTTATTATGTTATTCTATTTAAAAGAAATATACTATTAATATTTATATATATATCTTTATGTATAAAGAAAAAATGATATATATATATAATTCATATCCTAGACAGTACAATGAAGAGAATAGACAATATTCATAATAAAACAAAAGAAATAGATAGTGTAAATTTACCTTATAATAATAAGAATGTACTTTTAAATGATGAAAACTTGCGAGAATTATTTGATACCAATGGGTTGAAGGGATTAAAATATAAAAACATTAATTTATATCGCGTTGCTTTTGTTCACAAATCGTATTGTACGATGAAAAACATTGATTTTAATAAAAGTAATATAAATTGTCCGAGTGATTGCCTGCCTTTACAAGATGTTTCATATGAAAGGTTAGAATTTTTAGGCGATTCGTTACTGGGAATGATAGTAGCAAATTATTTATATAGTAGATTTCCTGATCAAAACGAAGGATTTCTTTCAAAAATAAGAACTAAATTAGTAAATGGAAAAATGTTGGGATATTTATCAGATAAGATAGGATTTCCAAAATTTGCAATAATATCTAAACAGGTTGAAGACTCTAATGGGCGAAATAATTATAAAATAATGGAAGATATATTTGAAGCATTTATAGGGGCTTTATATTTAGATTATCAGTCGGAAGATGATGAAGTAATATTGCCCAAAAATATACAATTATCTCCGATGACAGGTGTGGGTTATTATGTGGTAGAATCGTGGCTAATATATATTATTGAAAATTATATAGATTTCAGTGAATTGATAAGGGTAAAAAATAATTATAAGGATATGCTAACATCACATATGCAAAATTATTTGCAAGATATTCCACAATTCAAGGAACTGAGTGTATCTACGAGGGATAACTATAAAATTTTCAATTATTGTGTTAAGGATAGAAATGGAACAATAATATCAACATCCACGGGAAAAAGCAAAAAAGAAGCCGAAAATAACGCTGCTCTTGAAGCTTTAAAATATTATAATATAAATGTCAATGAATATAATTCAAATATATAAGTAATAATCTTTATATATTTTCAAATAGTTATATGAAAATAACACATTTAGTACTTTCCGGGGGGGGTATGCGGGGTGTTATTTTTATTGGCGCTATAAGATATTTATATTTTGAGAATTTGCATAAAAATATAACACATATTGCAGGAACATCAATCGGTTCTATCATAGGTTTAGCGGTTGCATTAAAACTAACTATACAAGAGATGGAAGAAATAATATTAAAAGGTAATCAAGATTTTAAATTATGTAATATTCCCTATAAAAACTGTATTAAATTACTAACTGACTGTGGTTTATCCGATATCAATATTTTTTCTAATTATTTAAAAGACTTTATTTATACTAAATATCCTGATATTACAGATGAAATAACGTTTTCATATTTATCAAAAAGATTTGGAGTAAACCTTTATGTATCGGTTACAAATATATATACTTGTAAAAACAAAATATTTAGCGTTGATACGACACCCGATGTATGTGTATTTAAAGCGTGTTCGGCATCAATGGCTTTGCCAATATTATTTAAACCTGTAAAGATAGATGATGATTATTATTATGATGGGGGGTTTACGAATAATTTCCCTATTAAGATTTTTGAAAATGTGCCAATGGATAATATATTAGGAATGATATTATATAAAGCATTTTATGAGACGGAAATACCAGATGAAGAGATAGTGAGACCCAAAATTAGTTTTATGTTTTTATTAAGACAATTTATTCAATTATATGAAAAAATAAGAACACGGGCAGTTTTAGGAGAACTCATAGATAATGATAAGATAGATTATTATTATATACCAAAAAATATACCGGATATACCAATGATGAATATAGAATTAGAAAAGAAAGGTTTAAGAATAAAATTACCAATAGATTTGTATAACAATATGTTATATGCGGGATTTGAAAGTATGTCAAAATATATAATAGAAAGAAAAAATAAATTATTAGAAAAGGAGAATAATAGATATGAACTAAATATGTAATGTGTTATTAATAATAAAAGGCTTACTGTTTATAATCTTACCAGATGGTTTACCTTTTTTAAAAATATTATTAGGAGCCGTTATTAGATGTGGAATTATCATATCATTAATTAAGTTATTAAAATTTTTATTTGTTTTATTTCTATTGGTAAGTAATGCTTTACCTATGCTATTTAGTTTATTTAATAAATGGTTTGTGTATTGCGAAACATTATCAGAAGGATAATTAGGATAATGTGACCACGATTTACTTAATATTTTTTTATTAGCAAATGCGTGAATAATTCTCATATAATCGTCTATAACCTTATAAGTTAATATATTACTTTTATCAATTGATTTTGCAAATCCAAAATCAAAAATTAGCATAGTATATTTGCAGCTTTTTAAGTAATAGTTAATGTCATTTATTTTGTAAAAATAATAGCCTTGTTCAATGTTTCTTTGGTATAAGAAATTACCATAATGACAATCGCCATGTGTATAACCAATACTTTGAAAAGACATAATTGATAACATTACTTGTATAAAAACATTATAAACCAAACTATCATCTTCGACATAAGTTTTGCTTTTACACAACTGTTTCAAATCACCATGTGCTAATTCGTTAAGATTAACAAAATAATTAAGGTTTTTAATAATTGGAGGAACATTAGACGATATATTATTGCATATAAAAGTTCTGTATGTAAATATAAAATGCCTGGATAATTTTTTTTTCATTATTTTAGTTGTAATATGTTCATTTAAACATTTTTCAACACTATTGCTTCTATTAATTTCCATAAGTTTAGATGCGATAGGGTACTTGCCAACGGCCTTATCAATTGAAGTTATATATATTGCACCATATTTACTGTTTGAACCAATTTGTTTTTGCAAATTAATAGTATCATCAATTGTATATCCTTCGTAAATTTTTTTTTTTTTGATAAACTTTTTGCTTTTCAAACAGGATATTTGCTTTACCTTAGCTATTTTACTATATATATATTTATAATATTGTGCTCTATTATCAATATTATATTTATTGGAAACATACATTTTCAAGAAGTTTTTAACCTTGTTATCGCCTCGCGATTTAGAGTCGGATATGATGTCATTGCTGGAAATCTTATCAATTTTACTCATAGAAATTTTATTTGATATTTTTGAATATGATAACGTATTTTTACTATAAGCATTACCTTCTTGAAAATATTTTTTCTTGTTAGTATTTGAATATATTTTCATTTCTATACTATTATATAATAAATATATATATATAATAGATTTGTAATATGGAACCATACGTATTTGTACTAGATTTAGATGGAACTATAATAGGAGACTGTAGTTATCAATGCGATTTATATAATTTGCAAGATATTTTCAAGAAAAATATTAAAAGTTTCAATAAATCTTCCTCATCTTCATTTAATAAATCTAAAATAGAATGTGAAAAAAAATTAAATGAAAGTTACAATAAAGCCTCTTTATTAATACGCCCGCATTTTACTAATTTCATGTATACGATAAAAAAATATTATCCAAACTCATATATATTTGTGTATACAGCATCCGAAAAAACATGGGCCAATAAGGAAATAGGAATAATAGAAAAACAAAATAATATAAAGTTCAATAGACCTATTTTTACGCGCGATAATTGTATTGTTGACAAAAATGGTATGATAAAAAAATCAATTAAAAAAATAATGCCTAAATTATTAAAAAGCATGAAGGTGGGGAAAACATATGATATAAGTAAAAAATTATTAATTATTGATAATAATCCTACATTTGTTGATTATAAGGATAATTTTTTATTATGCCCAACATATAATTATATACAGTTCAGTAATTTATGGGATGGTGTATCGGGAAAAGAGTATTTAAAATGTAGCGAATTAAAAGGTTTTTTATCAAAAATGATAATGCAAAAAAAGATGCATAATATAAATCAAATATCAAACCAAGAAAAGCAAGAACGATTATATAAGTGGTTATATAAAAAACATAAAAGTATTAATAGCTATAATTGTAGTTATGCGAATGACACATTTTGGAGAGACATTACATTATTGATAAGACATCATAATATAAAGGAGTATAATAAAACAATTATTGGATCAATACAAAAAAGTATAAAGAATTAATATAACTATTTATAAAATGATATATATAAGTTTTGATATTGGTATTAAGAATTTAGCTTTGTGTATTCTTAAAAAAACAGATAAAATAGAAGTATTGGATTGGAGAATAATAGCAATCGCTGAAAGTAAAAAAGAATTAAAAGGGATTGATGATATATCAGAAAGGGTTTATAATGAAATGGATATTATAGTGGGGTTTTTAAAAGAGGCTAATATCAATATGATAGACTATGTATTAATAGAGAATCAGCCATCCAATTTAAATGGTATTATGAAAACAATACAGCATATTATATATAATTATTTCAATTTAATAAAACATTGGGATAAAGAGGTAGATAATGTAGTATTAGTTAACGCTTCTTTAAAATCAAAAACACACGAATATGTTCCCGAAATTACATATGAAGAAAGTGAAGTTAAAAAGAATGCTAAAAATTTTAGAAGAAGTAAATACGTTTATAATAAGAAATTAAGTATAGATATATGCCAAAATTACATTAAAGATAATGAGAGACTAAGAGATATTTTTGTAAATAATAAAAAGAAAGATGATTTAAGCGATGCTTGTTTGCAGGCAGTATCTTATATAAGAACAAATATTAAAAATGAATCATTAGATAATTATAATGTATTATATTAAAAATGAATATATTATTAATATCAATGTATAGTGATAAATGGGATTGGAAAAAGCAACATAAATTATATAGGAAAGCGATTGGGAATAATGCGAAATTAATAATTAAAAGGTATCATGATAATGTGGGGATAAAAAAGGTACTTAAAAAAAATAACATAAGTGGTATAATTATAAGTGGGTCAGATTATTTTATATTAAGGAAAGGGTCTCCTCCGGTGCCAAAAATTATTTTCAAATATAAAATACCAATATTAGCAATATGTTATGGGTTACAGTATATAGCTATAAAATATGGAAAACGTTCAAATATAAATAGTTTTAAAAACGGTATGAAAACTTATACAAAAAAGCTCAAAATGACTGTACCTTTTAATGTTAAAAAGTTAGAGTATACATATTTTCATCAAGATTATGTCGTGGGGATTCAAAAAAAATTTAAAATTATTAAACGGATGGGGAATAAAATAGTGATGGTGCATGATGAAAAGGATAATATCTTAGGAATTCAATTTCATCCAGAATATATATTAAGAACGGGTAAAATATTTTTTAAGAAGTGGTTTAAATTTATTAAAAATAAGCGCGTATTCTAATATATATATAATTTATTGTAAATATATAAACATTTGAAACTCAATTAATATATAATATGTCATTAATATCAAATTTAAACAGTAAAGGTGATGATTTAATAGAATTGAACAAAGCAAGTTTCAATAATAATTCTTTTAATTTCAATATACCGAAAAATAATGGTACGAATAAGAGTGGTTTTATGGACGACGGTTTATTTAACAGAAAAAAAATTAGTGACGATGTTATATCTATGTCTTCGCGTTCTTCGCGTGCAAGTTCAGTTGGAAATAGCAAATATAATAAAGCGAAATATATGAAAAATATGAAAAAAATATATAAAAATAAAAAAATAAATCGCGATGACGATATGGATAGTACTTCTGGGAGTAGCGCGAGTAGTGTCAGTAGTCGTAGTAACGGCAGTAATGGGAGTAACGGGGGTAACGGCAGTAAAAAGAGTGGTCGTGATAGTAATTCGGATACTACAAGTGAAAGTGGTGCGAGTAGCCGTTCTTCACAAAGTGGTAGCAATGGGTCAACGACTGGTAGCGATGAAAGTAGGGTAATAAAACGGAAACATCTAAGTCCAAAGGATATAATTAGGAATGAGATAAATGAAAAACGCGAGATAATATATCAATTTGAAAGAATGGAATCTAAGGGATTTAAGATACCATTTAAATTCAATATGAATTCTGATTTAGAAGAAATGAAGTCAGAGTATAATCGTATTGTAAGAGAAAAAGAGCTAGATGGTAGCGTAAGATTTCAACAGAAGATGTTAATGGCGCTTGTATCTGGCGCGGAATATATGAATTCAAGATATGATCCATTTGCTGCAAAGCTGGAAGGATGGTCTGAACAAGTTAATGAAAATATCAATGATTATGATGATATTTTTGAGGAATTGCATGATAAATACAAATCGTCAGGCAAGAAAATGGCACCAGAATTAAGGTTATTCATGTCATTATCTGGAAGTGCATTTATGTTTCATTTAACAAGCAGAATGTTTAAAGAACAGCCTATGCCGGATGTTGAAAATGTATTAAAATCCGACCCAGAATTGATGAAACAATTTCAAAATGCGGCAACCAAACAATATATGATGGGTGGTGGAGGGAAAGCACAAGCACCGGCATCAAATAATATGGGAATGGGTGGTGATAATATGGGATTATTTGGGATGGTAAGTAATTTATTTGGTTCATTAAATAGTGGTCCGACATCATCGGAAATGCCACAGTATCAAAGTAATTTTAATAATAGACCGGTTGACGATGTAGATTCAATAATTAATAATGTGCATAATAATATATCGGTAGAGGACGATATAGATAATAATATAGAAACTTTATCTGTGAGTGATGAGGAAATAACTTCTATAATAGAGGATACTGCCGATATTCAGATATTAAAAAAATCAGGAAAAAGAAAGGATAATACTAGAACTTTAAATATATAAAAAAATAATTTGGTTTCATTTATCTTTTTCTACGAACATTGGTTATTTTTTTAGCGCTTTTCTTAACAAAAGCACCGATATCTTTTGCGGATTTAGCGATTCTATCAGGAGTAGATTTTAAGGTACGCATTGGGTTACGGATAGTTTGTTCAACTTCATCTTCAAAAACCTCGATGCGGTTTAAGAGGCTGCTTAGGGTGCTTATTAATATAGGGATGATGATTATGGTAAATAATAGGGTTAGGAATAAGAATAGGGATATCATAGTGCCGATTGCGATTATATCTCTGGTCATATCCTCGGAACATTTGCATTTTTCGTTAGTTAAATAGTTAACATAATCGAAAGCGTAGTAAATATATACCACAAATAGTAAGAAGAATACAAAAGTCGCGATAGCAACTAATTGTACGAATACGCTACCCATGCTTCTCGCCACGGATTTTAGCGAAATAAATGCGGTTACTAAGAAATATACTAATGCTAATATAGTAAAGTTCTTGATAAAATCTTTGTTAGGATGTTCGGAGCATTCGCACCCAATATTTTCTAACTTGTATAAATAAGTGTATATTATTAATAATAATATAACAAATATCATTTGAATTATTAAGCTACTGTAAAAAGATAGATTGTTTTCTTCCCTCATATTATTTATTATGTTTCTTACTCTATATTATAATATAGAAATTATTTATTTTCCAAATCCAAAATATTATATATTATAAATTTCGTAGAACTATTAAAATTTGAATTATCTATTTCTCTGATTTTATTAATAATATCCGGTGTTTTAGTTACAGTTAATATTTTCAATATTTGTTCTAAATATATATCTATAATATGCTTATAGACCTTATTTTCTTCTATAATCAAGAGTGTATAATTAAATAATAAATATAATAAGGTTTGTATTTCCTCAAATTTAAATTTCAACCATATGTTATTCATATTATTTACATTTTTTTTCCATTTAACATAGTCACAGTATAAATCATATTCATCATTTAGTAAAAGTATATTATTATCATAAAATGATTTTGGCGGGTCCCATTCACACAACTCTATATATTTTTTCCATTTAGAATCTATATAATTATCCGAAAAATCTTTATCAAAGAAACTCAATATATTACTATATAAATTATTTTCATTTAGTTTAATATATTCCCATATTATTTCTATGACATTATGATTATCGTTTGTTTTAATTATTTCTTTAATGTTATCATATAATGATAATTTATTTTTGGTTGTTATTTTATTAAGTAAACCTAGTATTTTACGTTTCAATAATGAATTATCGGTAAAATCAGGAATTATAATATGAAATCTGTTTTTTGGAGCTATTGTTTTTTCTTTTTTATTATAAACTTTTTTCGCCCATATCATTTTGGGGTCATAATAGGATTTAAAACAATTATAATTTTCACTTAAATCATTTGCCTTATTCTTAATATTATCTGGTATTTCTTCGATTTGTTCATATCTCTTTTGAAAATAAGCTATATCTATTTTAATAATACTATCATTCATTGTAATATATAATACTATATAAATAATCTTATATAATTAAATACATAAGGCATTGTTAATATTATATATAAAATGACGATTGCCACCAATAGCATTGAATCGTTTAGCGATTTTGTAAACAAGTTAGAAGAGGTTTATAAGAATCAATCGGTATATAGAACTCTTATAGTTTATGGTTTAAAAAAAAACGGGGCTATTTATAAATATTTATTGGAACATAATAATAATACCGTATATATGATAAATGAAGATAAATATTCAAACTATGATAAATTAGATTACAGAATATTAATGATAGAACAAAATAAATATGACAAGTTTATTAACAATAATGGTAATGATTTTTTTAGTCATTTAATAAATACACCGTGTTGTAAAAAATAATTATCTATTGGTATTTTAGAAGTATATATTAAATGGTGAAAAAAACGTTTAAGATTGAATACATTATATTAGCGACATTTGTATTGATATTATTTGTTTTAATATTAAACAGTAAGAATATATGCGAAACTTTTTATAACAATAATAAACAATATAGTTTAGAATATTATTATATGGACGGTTGTGGTCACTGTGAAGAATTCAGTGAAAGCGGTATTTGGGAAAAATTAGAGAGTTCTAATTCGGATAAGTGTAAATTTGAGAAATATAACATGAAAGATAAGATGGACAGAATTAAAAAGTTTGATATACAAGGGTTTCCATCAATATTACTAATAGATAAATCTGATAACAATGATAAAATGGTTAAATCATATGAGGGGGCCAGAACATATGTTGATTTAGAAAAATTTATTAATAATATATAAGATATTATTAAGGTATTAATATAACAATAAAATGGGTGGCGGATTATTGCAGCTAGTTTTAACGGGACAAATGGATGAATATATAACAACTAATCCGTGTATTAATTATTATAAGTACGTTTATAAAAAACACACAAACTTTTCATTAGAAAGCTATGAGACCCCTCCGATAAATAATGCGAGTGGTGGATTTTATCAAAGTGTAAAGATGACATATAAGATCGATAGACGCGCGGATTTATTAACAAATATGTATTTATCATTTAAAATACCTAATATATATTCTAACAATGAATTAAGATTTAGATGGGTTGAAAATATAGGTTATAATTATATAGATCGTGCTGAATTATTGATAGATGGGAATACGATTGAAACATTATATAGCGATTGGATGAATATTTGGAATGAATTAACTAATAAAGATGGAATAGAATACAATAAGTTGATTGGTAATGTTGCGGAATATACCGCACCTTATAGTTTTCAGGCAAAATATACACTTATTAATAATAAGTTATATAATATTAATTATCCAGTATCTACATTTGCGAGCAGTACTCCGAGTATTAAAGAGAGAGAAATACAGGTGCCATTAAATTTTTGGTTTACGAGGAATCCATCACTAGCATTGCCTTTATTAAAATTAGCAAATAATGAAGTAACGTTAGATGTATATACTAATAAGCGCGCGATTGAAGGTTTATACAAGGTATGGAGTAATAAATTGAATACATATGTATCAAGTAGTTTTTATAATTCTCTACATAATTCTAACATATCGATTAGAACATTCATAAAAAATAAGAACCATGATGTTCAAAATAAATTACATTTGACATATGTATTTATAGACACTATCGAGCGTAGTAAAATGCTTATTGAAACGAATAGCATGGATTATATTATAGATACTGTTAAATTGACTGAATTAAATATTGACACATCAGCACAATCAACAGTAACATGTGATATTACTAATGCTAATAATCATGTAAAAGAAATTATATGGTTTATTAGAAGAAATGATATGTTAGATAAATATAATAATTATATTAATTACACAGCATCACCCGTATACTCCGAAACTATGAATATTATGAATAAGGCAGTTATTAAATGGGCAAATGATACAAGTCGTGCGGATTATAATGCGGAATATTATAATAATGTTCAACCATATTATTATCACACTAATATACCTAGAACAGGAATATACTGTTATTCGTTTGCATTATTTCCTGAGAAAATCAATGCGTCTGGATCATATAATAATTCGCAAATTAAAACATCTGTTACATTAACGACAAATGATTATAGTAAAGACCCGGCTTTTAACACCATACAAAACGCAACAAAAGCTATATTGGGTGAATCTTATAATTACAATGTATTATATGAAGGTAAATTCTTTGTGAAAGAATTGAATATTCTTTCTATAATAAATGGTAGTGCGCAATTAAAATTTGTTTAATTTTTTTATTCATTGAAAGTAGTAAGAATGGATTTAATTGTATTGGTAGTTATATTATTAGCAGGATTTATAATAAAATATCTAATTGATGTCATAGCGTCTCTAAGTAAAGAGATAAAAGAGATTAAGAATAAATGTATAAAATCCTCGGCTACTACTAATTTAAAAGTAGAAACTATAACGCCAATAGAAAAAATGAATAAAGATATTATTAGCAGTATGTCAAATTATAAAAAGTTTTTTGATTAAAATACATATAAATAATATAGCCTTATATACATTAACAATAAATATAAAATGCCCAGAAAATCAAAAAATCAAGATGACAAAGCAATAGAAATGAAAAAAAGGAAAAATTTAATGAATACTATGGTGAAAGATGTAACGTTGGTTGAAAATGAAGATATTATATTACAATTACCGATTACAGAGAATATAAATGATAATATAGATGACGCTAATATACATGAACAACCAATACCTTATGAACCCGATTGTTTTTATTTAAATGATTCAAATCATTACAATAATATACAGGACAATAATCTAGAAAACATTGATACAAATGGTGAATTTATGTTAGATTATGGCTATTCAAAAGATATACTTAACAGTAACAATAACTGTTATTGGTGTTGTCATCCGATAGAAAACAGATCATATGGGATGCCTTATAAATATAATGTTAAAACAGATTCTTATGTTTTATTTGGTAGTTTTTGTTCGCTCGAGTGTGCAAATGCTTATAATTTCTCTTCTCATTGTGGTAGCGATAAGGTTTGGGAAATTAATAGTTTGATACAAATGTTGAGTAAACATTATGGGTGCAACAGACCAATAAGACCATCGCCTTCGCGATTTTTACTAAAAATATTTAATGGACCATTAACAATTGAGGAGTTTAGAAGCAGCCATTTAACTAATGATAAAACACATATATTAAATTTACCACCAATGATAACAACTACACATAACTACGAAATAGTTAATACATCTTATATCAAAAATATAACTGATAATATCAATAAGCAAGGAAAAGAACCTTCAATATTAAAAAATATAATTGAAAATAAATTGAAAGCCGTAAAATAAAAAAATGATATAAGGCGTATATCCTTTATATATTACGTATGATGTCGGAGATTTACTTTTCGCGGTATAGAATTTCAACTATCACTTGTAATGCCAATATTGGTGTAAATATTAATCTTAATTTAAATGTCTTATTTGATAATATTGATATTAAAGCAGAATGTTTTGATAATAAAGAAGGTATTGTATGGATTCAATTTATGAAAGAAGGCGAGGATGTTTCGCGAGGAACATATCCAAAGAAACGCCGAAAAAGCAAGAAAGATAAAGTAAAGAAGAATAGATTTGATAACCAGGTTACTATTATTTATATGTTTAATGATAAATATATACCTAATGTAAAAATCTTTAAAAATGGAAACATACAATTGACAGGTATTAAGAAGGTAGAGGATACTGAAATTATTGTTAATAACATTATTAAAAATATTAGAAATATTTATAAAAATGTAACAAATAAAATTTTATCAGAAGATAATGATATTGATATGTTGAGTTATCAGAACTTTAAAATCAGAATGATTAATACAGATTTCAAGGTATATACTAATTCTGAGATGACAAATGGTTTTGAATTGAAACGCAAAGAAATTCATAGATTGTTTATTGGGGAGAATTATAATAACAAATGCTCTTTTCAACCCGGTATTTATCAGGGTGTAAAATTAGAATATTTCTGGAATAAAATTAGTGAATGTAAGAATGGTATTTGTAATTGCCCAACGAATTGTTATGGCAAAGGTACTGGTTCTAAAATAGGTGATTGTAAAAAAGTAACAGGAGCATTATTTGAAAGTGGCAGTATTCTAATCACAGGAGGTGTAACATTTGAACAAGTTGACGAGACATATAAGTATATTTGTGATTTTCTTAGAAAAAATAAGGATAATATTAAGAAACCTCAACCAAAGGTTTCGTTGATGTGACAGCTGAAATTATAATTATCATCTGTTTTATTATATTTTTTATATAAGTCAGTTTTTACTGTATTATTACCAGGTCTATTATATGATGGTATATGGTGGTTAGCATAAAAAAGCGCACTGTACGAAACAGCATCTGGTTCAACATAGGGAATTACATAAGTATTACCCCATGGTTTCTTATCAAATAGCACGTCTCCTGTATATAAGCCAGCATTTTTAGGAGGAGGAGGTACATTAACACCAGGTGAATAATCAAGCTCAGTATATTCTAATTCTTTTTTCATTATGATATCTCTATTTATATTATATATATATATATTGAAAATGTAACCTAATTATAAAATGAGTACATAATCTTATTTTTCTAATGATTTTATAAACTTTTTGAAATTTAAGAGATTTTATTAATTATGTACTCTTTTTTTATCTAAGTATATAAAGAAGAATATTATATTAACAATATATAAATGGGTAGAAAAGATAAAAAGCAGAAGACACACGACGACCATGCTTTTGTAAAAGATGGCATGGAAACTAATGAAATTAGAACGATTGTGCAAGATATCATGCTTTACATAGAAGAACAAAGAAATAAAATGGATTTTAAAGATATTATTGCCAGTTTAAAAGATAATATCACAAATATTGAATTCTTTGAACAGAGATATCCTATGTTATACCAAATGGTGACAAAAGAAGAAGGTTTTGAATATAAGAGTTTTGAATATTTCTTGAAAATGCGCGAAGGTATTATACAAAATCAAATGACGAGCGATGATGCGTCAAAAATAGTAGGACAACAATGGTATGATAAATATTGTAAAAATAAAGTAGATAAATAAAAATTGATATAAGACTTATAGCTTATATTAATAACAATTATGAATTCAACTCAACCCACAATCAGTTTCCCAAAAAACGTCAATGAAATTATTTCAGAGACTTATGATATTTATAATAGTATTAACGATGATAATAAGACATATGCTAATTGTTTGATTATGGTATTGAAAAAATATCATTTGTGGCCCAATATCAAAGTGAAAAAGTTCAAGAATCGTTCTGATATTGTATTGCTTCATAATAATTATAAGATGAGTGAAATCTATGAATATAAGGAACTATATGAACAATGTAGAAGTATCGTACTAGATTTCACACTATCTTTTAATAATAACGTCGTTGTTACATATGCGAATTCTATTCCAACTCGCATTGAAGCAAATACATATATGACAAATATTTATAGTGATAATGACAAGTGTTATGAAGCATACGACGGTACAATGATTACTGTATATTGTCATAATGGAGAATGGTACTTTGGAACATCTAGTTGTCCTGATGCAAATAGTTCTAAGTTCTCTCATCCAAATAAAACACATGGAAATATGTTTGACGAGATTTTATATAAATATTATGGAAATCAGCTAACGAGCGAAGATATGAATCTTCAACCTAATGAGATGTCACTTATTCTTAGGAATAAGTTTGTAGCTTCATTAAATCCGGAAATGGCTTATGAGTTTATTATTATTCATCATGAAAATATTCATATTATTAATTATACAAATGTATTGGGTGAAAATTACAAGGAATTAATTCACGTCAATACAAAGAATAGAGAAACATTGATTGAAGAAGATGTTCATACAAAAGTGGAAGATTTCATTAATATCGGTATTAACTATCCGAAGGAATTCGCAAGTATTACAGAAGCAATGAGTTATATCAATGAGAATCAATACAGTTATGGACTAATCATCAAAAAGAAAATTGAAAATACCGTAAACCTTTATAAAATTTCTACCGATGTTATTAATTATAGAGAAGACACAGATCCATGCCATCCTAATACATGGATGAATATTCTAAGTGTATATATGAAAAATAAACAGGATTATACGGTTAAGGATTATATTAGTAACTATGTTCCGAATATTGTTCTACCAATTGATAATAATGGAAGACCGATTGATGCAACATATATTATCCATACACTAATTTCAACAATTAAAGATAGTTTGTATAATTATTATGTATCAACAACAACATACTATCCGAAATATGGTAGATATAAAATGAATAAAGAGTTGGATAAACAATTTCCGCCAATTATTCAATACCATTTGGCTCAACTAAGAAACCTTCAAACCTCAACGTATAAAGAGAAAATGATTACATCATCTAATGTATATTACTATTTGTGTCAATGCAATGATGTTAAAAATATTAAAACATTGATCCAATTCTTTGCGTCAACGCCAATTAATGAAATGCACCCCAGAACATCAATGTGTTTTGCGATTATGAATAGTCTAATATCCTAAATAATCTTATCTTATATTAGAATGAGCTATTATTCAACACAAGGTTGGGTGTATATAGTAATAAGTATAATATTTACAATTATATCTTTAATACTTAATATTTATTTGGAAGGTGTCGGGTTATATATGTTTGGATACCTGTTATATTTATTATTGATATTAATAACTGCATATAATATAACATGTTTAACAACGGGCGAATGCCATTTATGGAGTTGGATAGTTACAGTATTATCAACATTACCAATGATATTAATAATAATATTAGTGATATATGGAATAGTAACTAAATCTTAATATTAATTAAATTCTTTTTTTATAATAGATTATAACATGTATTCTACTAATTATATTAGCGATTTCTATGATAATATAAAGGCTAATCAACAAGAATTAATAAATAATCATAATACTTCGTGTCAAAAAGGTGGATATTCAATTTTAAAAAATCAATTTGATAAAATAACTATACAAACTGATATGAATAAAATTAGATTGAATGTGCAAAAAGAATTAAATAATAAAATATCAAATATAATGAAAAATATACAGGTTGGTGGTGGAAAAACTCTTGGTGATAACATTAAATTATCAAAAACACTAATAAATAAGCAATGTGCATTGGAAAAGAAACTATTGCTAAATATTACTAAACAACAAAAATGTATTAAACATAATAAAATAGAACATTTGAGTAAATATCAAAGTGATTTTAAGGTAGACTTTAAAAAAGCGAATGAATATAATAAGAGTATCAATAAATTACAAAACCATATTAATAAAATTATAAAAAAAAAAGACACAAAAATAAAGGCAAATGATGGGCAAAAATTACTAGAAAAAAGAAGACAAGTAAGAGTACATACTCTTAATAATCTAAAATCTATGATTAATAAAATTAAAAAATAATTTGTTTTTTTATTTAAAAATTGATATATATAAGATATAGATTTTATTAATATATAAGTAAGGATAGAATGTTTGAAAAGTATACCTTTGATATTAAAGACCCTACAAATAAACATAGTTTTGAAATAAATAATATGGATTTAGCTATTGTGAATGGTTTAAGACGCACAATTCTTACGGATATCCCAATTCCAGGAGTGATTGGAGAAAAATTAGATAAGGATGAACCAACCGTTAATATTATTACAAATACAGGTGCCTTACATAATGAATTTATTATACACCGCATCGGCCTTATTCCAATATGTTTAACAGAAGAAGAAATTGAAATATACGAGGATAATAGTTTGAAGATTGAGTTGAATGTAAATAATGATGGTAATAAAACGCTAAATGTTAAAACAAGTGATATTAAAGCTACTATGAATGACGAAGAGTTGTCCGAAAAAAAATTAAAAGAGCTTTTTCCACCCAATAAAGTATCTAATGATACTATTCTAATTACTAGATTAAGACCAGGTGAACATTTACATTTTAAAGCAAATGTTGTAAAAAGAACAGCACGAGATAACGCATCTTTTAACCCTGTATCATTATCTAATTTTACATTTATTGAAGAGCCATCAGAAGCATCAAAATACGATAATATTTTAGATAAAGAAAGATGTTATTATAAAAATAAATATGGTGACCCTAACAAATTTAGATTTGATATAGAATATATTAATATTAATGTAGGACCTAAATATTTGATACCTAAATCATTAGATATAATGATTGAAAAACTAAATAATATTAGACAAGAATTAGTTAATTTGGATGCTTCAACAAAAATTAAATTGCAACAATTTCAAGATATAGAAGGATGTTATGAATTTATTATTGAAAACGAGGATGATACGATAGGGAATATTATTCAATCATTTCTACATAATAAATATATTCGTGAAAAAAATAAATTTAATGATACAACATGTGTATATGCTGGTTATATTTGCCCACATCCATTAAAACAATTAATGATTGTGAGAATTACACTAGAAGATGTTACAGAAGAGAAGACTGTGATATCATTCTTTGAAGCTAATTGTAAAGACATCATAGATACTTTGTCAAATATTAAAATTAATTGGAATAAATTCTCAATTGAAAATAACATTTCGTAAAATATAATTATTTTATATATCTTTGTATTAAAAGAGAAAGCGATATCTTGAATGTCTATTGAAATAGAAAATAATATTTATACTATTGAAGATGAAGAAATAGATGACATTGAATATTTGGAAATATTAAGTTTAGATGAAATCATTAAAGATAACCCTTTTTTTATTGCATTATCACGTAATGATATCTATGAGAATTTACATGAAATGTTTCAGAATAAAAAAAGATCAGAATCAGTAACACAACTATTTTATGATATTTTAGACTATAAAAAAAGTGAAAATGGTAATTTAGCTAATTATGACAACTATATATTTGACATAGAAGCAGAAAAGGTAGATAACGTATTATTATGGGATGAATTAAGTGAAGATGTTGCTAATTTTAATAAACTAACAAGATTAGATACGATTAAGCACGAAGAAGCGAAGAATAGATATTTTTTTTCAATTAAATACGACAGTAATTCTAAAAATTTAAAATTTAAACCTTCATCGCGCATAAATGCTATGATAGAGCCTTATGAAAAAGATTATCCAGTATATTACCCTATTTATCCCATCGATGATGTAAATTTACCAATATTATCTGCATATTATAAAATACCCGTATCTACTGTTAATGATTATATATATACAAAAATCGCAGCACACCTTAAAAATACAACAAATATTAGAAAAGTAGACTCTGCTAAATACAAAAATGTTGCTAATTTAGTTAAAGATGTGACACCAAAAATAGATGATATAATTGAATATCTCAAAGATTGCTTTGCTCTTGATTATAGCAATATTGATAATGTTTTTAAACGATTCGGACATTCATTGGATTTTATAAATGATAAAGATTTTGAAATTTTATGCGAACATATGAAAGGTCTAACAAAATATGAAAAAGAACGTAAGAATTTTAATAGAGCATACAAAATTAAAAAGAGTGATATTATTAATAAAAAGTTAACATTTTTTGAAAAATTATCTTCATCTATAAAATTAGTTAAACTTGATGAAAAGACACTAAACTTTTTAGCTAATCTTAAAGACTCTCTCGAAGACTACCGTGTGAATAATATTATATCAGACGAATTAGTTGATATAAAAACAATTAATGTGCATAATATTATTAATTCAATCCATTTTAATGATTCTGACCCCGACGAAATACTTAAAAATATAAGAGCTTCCCTTAAAAATATTAATATTAATGAAGGTATTGATGCTATAACAAACATTATAAATACTCACGAAAACGTTGAGAACATAATAGATGAACATGAATATATGAAAATCTTATTTGAATATTCAAAAGATCATTTATTTGATTACGATAAGGGTGGAAAAAACTATTTATTATCTTATCGCGAAGCAAAAGAAATAAAAGAAGGCGCTGATAGAGATAACTATGAAGGTGGTATAGATGACGAGTTTATAAATGAAAGAATAGATATAGAAGATATAGATAACATAGCAAATGATTTAGATGAAAAAATTTATACAAATAAGGCTATAAATAATTTCGATAAGTATTTGAAAAATATTAATTACAAAAACGAAGAAGGTTTTATAGAATACCTACGTATAGTATTAATATTAATAAGTAATATAAGTACAATATCGTGTCTAGAATTAGATTATGAATTATTATGCAATGAGCTTTTTAAATATTACAAAAGTGTCCCTACAAAATATTACAGATATAAAAGAGCGTTTGACGAAGCAGGATTAGATGTTGAACATAAGGCAATCATGGATTTTTCTAAACTAAAATCAGTTATGATAATTGAAGGAATTATCAAAGACCAGGATCCCAATATAACTAAAATTATATATGAGATTAATGAAGAATATTTAAAAACATTCAATAGTATGTTTGCTCTTGCTATATCATTTTGGATTGTTAATTTGCAAGAAAAAATATTAAATAATACAATTATGATTAATGATAATTATCTAAATAATGCTTTTATAGATAAATGGTATCTATATGGTGCGCCTTTAAATAATGCCAAAAACGGCATTCTCCCATATATTTTAGAATGTGTATTAGAAGGTTTCAAAGATGATAATGAATATGGTATAGACATTAATAATATATCGGATGAAATTAAAAAGATAATTTCAGATAAATATAATGATATTATAATTGAACTTAAAAAGAAACATGATTTGAATACTGATAAAAAGAAGATAGAACGTGGTTTAAAAGAAAAAGCGAATCTGTTAAAAAGTTATAAAGAAGGAAATAAGGAAAAATTAGAAAGGGATTTTATAAATGCCCTTATATATATGCCTGGTGTAAATTATAAAAAAATACATAAATATCTCGTGGGATGTTGTTTAAAAAGAATAGACGATACATTTGAAACTGATGGTGATTTAGTTAAAGCCGGGAGAAAAGATTTAATTGCTATTAAGAGATTTTATTCAAATAATCGTGCAACAAATGTGGCAAGAGATTTGAGATACGTTCCTAATTTGGATGGTATAAAAGATGAAATAATGAAGGATGATAATATAAATATTATTGAAATTGATGATTATATTTACAATATTAAGAATGATGACGATATTGTTATTGATTGGTTAGAAACAATGTATGATAGAAATCCATTATTACCAAACAAAATTATTGATGAATTAAAAGATAATTCTAAAAATATTAATAGATTAATTGAAAACAATATAAATATTCTTACTAAAACTGCTAGAATAAATAATAAGGAAATTTTAAATAACCTTATTACCAATAAAATTAATATGAAACAGATTTTATTAAAAATATGTACTATTTTATTTTCATATAAAAATGCTTATGAAGATGATAATATTAATTTATTAGTTGATAATTCTATAAAATATATTAAGGATATACTAAGAGATATTTATAAACTTAATAAGGTTGTAAATGATGATGTGATAGTGGATATTAATAGAATTAACTCATATATATTAAGTAGAGTAATATGCTTGCCATTTAGCCCAGAAAGTGTAGAAAATGGTATTTTGCGCGCAGAAGTAGAATTACCAAATGGATTTGTTGAATTAAATGCGAAGAATAATTTGAAATATTTGATTGATATTTTTAGAATATCTACTTTTCCAACAATGGAAGAAAATATAGAGTTTATAAATAAAAAAAGAGAAGAAAATAAACAAAAGAAGCTTAGCATATTAAATGATAAAACGGTTGATGATAATCAACTTATTAGTAATCTTAAAAAAGCAGGTATAAAAAATGATTTGATGGATATTGACGAAAATAACGACATTGGTGGTAATATTAATGATATGTACGATAATGAGGAGAAAAATGAAAATAAATTATCTGCGATTGATGAAGATACTGATGACGAAAGTATGATGTATGATGATATGGGGTTTTTATATAGTTAATTTATACAGACCCTAAATCGGCTTCCAAGTCTATTTTAGATTGTAATGTTGAATTATTAATATTACCTTGATTTATATTATTCATAGTAATATTTCTTTTTACTACATTATTGCCGATTGTGCCATTTAATTGTATTGGTAAATATCTATTTGCGTTACCAAATAACTTACCCACATTAGTTTTATGTTTTTGAGGAATATCTTCAAATGAGCAATCTTGTATTAAATTTTCATATTTTACGTTTATTAATTTTATTTGTTCGTTAATATTTGTATCATTATAATCCAATGATTCTATTTCTTGTGATAATAACATAAATTGTTGTGATAATTTTTTAAATATTTCAAACTTTTCACTTGCTTTAATATTATTAGACAGAGATATAATTAGTACACTAATTGCATTTACAACTATATTTGGGATTTTAACAGTATTAGCATCAGTACTAATACTATTTATAATACATAAAGATGAGTTTGTAAATACAAGTGGTATATTAAATGCCATTTTAATATAGCTCCAATATGTAGCCGTACGTGTACATAATAAAGTCATTGACTCGCATTTATCCAATAATTTATCAATATTAATCATTTACTATATTATACATTATATTATTTTTTTATTAATTTAAATTATTATATTAGAAGATATGGATATTGAAGTAAAGCCAAGCGAATGGATATTACCTAATCGTGTTGGTTTTAATAAATATATATATAATACATTTCATCCATCCAAATATGATAATAAAGTTAAAGACAAATCATGTGAATGCAAAGGAGATAGCTGTGATATAGATATTAAAACAATATCTTTATTTCCACAACAAAGAATTATAAAAGATTATATGCAATTTGATAGTCCGTATAGAGGTATATTACTTTATCATGAATTAGGTTCTGGTAAATCAGCAGCATCTATTGCAGCAGCAGAAGGTTATATCAATAAAAAGAAAATTGTTATAATGACACCAGCATCTTTATCTCAAAATTATGAAAATGAATTAATGAAGATATCTACTATTGGATTAAACTTGAAAAAATCATGGACATTGCTAAAAGTTATAAAAACTAATAAAGAAATGATGAAAAAACTTAACAAATATGCCATTACTGATAAGATTGTCAAAAAAGACGGTCATGTATGGGTACCATTATATGATAATGATATCGATGGTGCAGAAATAGTAATAGAACAAACAAAGTACTCAAAAATACCTAGCAAATACAAGGAAGTTGTTGATATAACGATAGGGCATATTATTAGAAATCGTTATACTTTTATTAATTATAATGGATTGACCGCAAAAATGATAAAAGATTTGGGAAAATCCCCCTTTGATGATACTTTTATAATAATTGACGAAATACATAATTTTATAAGTAGAATAGTAAATGGTTCTCGTCTCGCTCGCTCTATATATAATCATATGATGACAGCAAAAAATATCAAAATGGTATTATTATCCGGAACACCAATAATTAATCAACCATATGAAATTGCTACATTAATTAATTTAATAAGAGGTCCTATGAATACTTATGAGCTACAACTTTTAAAATCTTCCAAACCTCCAAACAAAGATGCTATTATTAAAACATTAAGTGACAATAATTTATATAAATATGTTGATGAAGTTTATTTGGATAACACAAGTATAAATATTGTTTTGCTTACAAACGATTTTGTTCGCAATTCAAAAGACTTATCGGATATAAAAAAAGAAGCCTGGGGTAAAAATGAAACTGGTATGATTAATGATATTATAAAAGCATTAAATAAAACTGATGTTAAATTATCCATTAAGAGCAAATTACATAATTATTATTCGCTACCAAATATTAAAGAGGATTTTGATAAGTTATTTGTTGATGATTCTGATCCCGAAAATATAAAGGTTAAAAACGAGGATTTGTTTAAACGTCGTGTATTAGGTATTTTAAGTTATTATAAAACCACGGGTTCTGAATTTTTTCCCACAATGTTACCGGCTAAGTTTAAATATCTTAACATGACCGGGCATCAATTAAGTAAATATGTTGATGTACGACGAAAAGAAATGGAAATGGATGACCGCAAAAAACGTTTTGGTAACAAGGGAGGTGCAGATGTTAATTCCGTATATAGAGCGTTTAGTAGAATGGTTTGTAATTTTGTATTTCCAGATAATATAAAACGTGCTTTCCCACAAGATATACGTATGGTAATGAAGAAAGAATTAGTTAAAAATGAAGATGATGATGATGAACCGGATGAAGTTGATAAAAAGGAGATTAATAAGGTTGTTGCTGCACAATATGAAAAACAACTTGACGATGCTATGGATAAATTAGGTAAAAGCGATGCAATAGAAATAGATAATTTAATGAAATTTTATAGTCCAAAATTCGCAGAAATGCTAAAAGATATGAATCAGTCACCTGGAACAGTATTGGTATATTCGCAATTTCGTATGGTAGAGGGATTAGGAGTTCTTAAAGCTATTATGAATAGAAATGGATATGTAGAAATTAATGTTGTTAAAAATGAGGAGTTTGGATATATATTAGAAGATATTGATGTGTTTGATAAAAAATATGATGGAAAAAGATATGTTGTTTTCAATGCTGATAGAACTAAAACAAATATATTAATGAATTTATTTAATGGCGAGTTTTCTTTATTGCCTGATAATATTCGTATGCAATTTAGTAATATTGATAGTATAGATCAGAGATATGGAAAATTGGTAAAAACGATGATGATAACACAGTCTGGTGCAGAGGGAATATCGCTTAAAAATGTAAGACGAGTATTGATAACAGAATATTTCTGGAACTCTGTAAGAATAAATCAAGTCATCGGTCGTGCGGTAAGAACATGCAGTCACGTTAATTTGCCCAAACAAGATCAGAATGTAGAAGTATTTATGTATATTATGAAATTAACAAAGGAACAATTGGCAAATAATCCAACATTAAGAAAGAAAGATAATGAATTAACAACAGATGAACATATATTGCATCTAGCACAAAAAAAAGAAAATTTAGTAAATGTATTTTTAAATATGTTAAAATCCAGTTCAATAGATTGTGTTATTCATGCAAAGAAGAATAAGCCTCTCGTGAATGGTTATAAATGTTATAATTGGCCGATCAATATAAATCAAAATAAATTATCTTATACCGATCATATTATATCTGATAACAAAATTCAACAACATCAAAAATATCAAAAAACACGAAAAAATAAAGGGACTGTTGTTAGTAAAGATGGTATCAAATATGTTATGTTAAATGATAAACTGTATGATTATAATAGTTATGTAAATGCGGGTTTATTATACCCGGCAACTATATAAATAAAAAATATATTACTTTAAATAATACTTATATGGCAAATACCATGAAATGTATTTGCAGAAATAAAAGGAGTTTTAATGTTTGTAAGAAAAATTCTAAGAAAAATTCAGTATTTTGTAAAACTCATGCTGATAATAACATCATAATCTATAAAATATATCATAAAATTTTTGGAGCAAAAACACATATAACAATGAATGATATATATAATCTTTACAAATATATTACAGATAATATTAATGATATAGATTACGAAGAAGAAAAACCCGGATTTCTCTTTATTGAAATGTTAAAGATTATTCCTTATAAAATACTATTATTAATATGTAAAAAATATTTACAAAAAAAAAAATATAAAAAAAAAGAGCTATATGAGTTTTTACATGAATTAAATGAGAAAACATATAAGATATCCAATAAACACAAGATAAAAATAATACAAGATAAATATAAATTTTATTTGTTATCGCGAGATATAGATAGTGATGCTATTATAAATACAGACGATTTGTTTTCATGCGAAGATATTAATAGTATTCCTAAAAATAGATTATTTATAATTAATGATATTGATGGATGTTATGCTTTTGATGTAGTAGAATTGGATTTTTTTATTAAAACATGTAAAGCCGAAGAAAAGGAACCATATAATCCTTATACCAGAACAAAGTTATCTGATGATATTATATGGAAATTAGGTAAATTCATTGAATATAATAATATTATACCAAGGGAACTAGGATATAGATGGGATAATAATATGCATGCATTTACAGATTTATCAATTGAATTAGAAAGGCGAGGGTTTTATAATAGCCCGGAATGGTTAAATAAAATGTCAAAAGATGATATATTAAAGACAGTCAAATATTTTAAAGATTTTTCTTTGGAAATTGAAGAAAGTAATAAATATTTCAATAATATATCAGATAGCAATACTGTATTTGATTTTTGTAAAGACGGTATTAAGATGTTAAAAGAATGTAAGGAAGATTTATATATATTATGTTGTAATTTTATTAAATCTCTTGCTATGTGTTCTAATGATTTCTATGAAAATATTCCTACGTGGATGTCGGGAATAAATACACAATCTTTATTATCAAATGTATTTTCAATATTCAATAATAATTATACAGAATCGCCAAATAATTTTTTACTATATTATTATGTAGAATATATGTAATAAATGAATACATATAAAAACAATATTAATTATACTCCTGATTTTGTTTACACTCCGCCTAAAATGGAACAGCCAAAAAAAGAATTTGATAGCATTATAGATAACTATATATGTAAATTTAAAACAGCATTTTATGGTGGATTATTTTTTGTTATATTATCATTGCCTATCGCATATAAAATACTTGAAATGATAGCTAAATTAATATCAAATAATATTGAGCTATTTGATGAAGATTATAACGAACCATTGCCATTAGGTAGATTTGTTATGGCTATTATAATAAGTGTAATATTATTTATACTATAAAAAAATAAGTAATATATAGTAAATAATTAATTTAAATATTTATTTTTTCGCAGCTTTTTTAACGGCTGCCTTTTTAACTGGTTTAGGTGGCTCAGGTTCCTCTTCTTCTGCCTCTTCTTCTTCCTCTGCCTCTTCTTCTTCTGCTTCCTCTGCCTCTTCTTCTTCTTCTTCTTCTGCTTTTTTTACTTCTTCAACAACTTCATTTGATTTAATAGCATCAGTATCTACTTCAATATCATCGTCATCATCATCTTCTTCTTCAACTACTTCATCGTCACTCTCTGGAACAAATGTTGGCTTTGCCGAATTAGATAGCTGGAACTTACCAGATACAATCTTCCAACTACATCCAAACATACCAGCAGCAAACCAAATTCCATTTAGCTGAATAATAAATTGAGCTCGCCCACCTTTAAGATTACTAACATATTCGGTAAAATCAACTTCCTTATTGTCCATATCATAAGCATCAAATTCAAACTTGCTTTCAAGAGGATTATAAGGAATCTTGGCCTTGAATGTTGGTGGATATTTGTTAGCAATTTCACCCGTTTCTCTATCTTTATCGTGCTTAATAATTGGAGTAAACATATTAGATACAGTATCTTTATTTCCACCATAATTATTCTTAAACCAAGCAAGGCGATTAGCAAAAGCATCTTCAATAATTTTTTCTTCAAGCTCCTTCATTTTATCATGAAAGACTTTGATCTTAGGATTCTCATCAATACCCTTGAATGATACTGTAATATCATATTTAGGGGGTTCATCTTTGCGCTTGGGGTCATCTTTAATGAACTTTTGATTATCATTAACACCATAAGGGATATTCATAACAGGAGTTTGAATATTAATCTTTGATGAGGCATAATTAAGATAAACTGATTTAGCACCCGATTTCATTACTTTGAGCTCGGAATACTTGATTTTGTTGATGTCGAGGTTCTTGGGTAGGAAAACGTTCATTATTTTATATGTATCTTGTATATTCTTTATATAAATATACGACTATCAATTTTTATTTTGCTAGTATAAAAAAAATAAAAATTAAATAAATAGAAATATATGGGTAAAAATGTAAAGATACTGACAAAAGAATCTTTTAAGTTATTGGATACAAAATATCCTATTTATAAATCGCGCAATGGTCTCAAATTAATAAAAATAAATAATATATTTTATAATATATACGATACAAATACAATAACAAAAATAAAGAATCAGATTGTTATAGACAATAATTATGAAAAGGATTATATTTTTATATAGCAATTTCGTATGAATTTATGACAAGGTTTTTAACAATATTTTTTGAGAATTTATCAGAACCTATCTTATTAAGGTCTTTATCAACTGAATATTTAGTTACGGCATTATCAATTCCATACTCTAACATTGTTCTATTTAATTCATATTTAGTCATATAACCACAATGATTATCAACACAATTGTTAATTATTTCATTTAGTTCACTATCACTATCATTTTTATCACAATTATATCTACACATATCTTTGTATATTGCTTCACTAATATCATAGATAGCTTCGTTAATATTAGTTTTCATAACACATTTGTACATATTTTAAATATAAAAATACAAATAATACATATATCATTTTTTAAAAGTTTTTGTGTATGTCCACCATTTTTTGGATGTAATATTCTTCATATTCTCCAAACTCTTCAACGCATTCTCTATGTTTTTCTATTATTTCGTAATCTACATTAATGTCAATAATGCCCAAAAGTTTATTGTAATTTTGAGCCATTATAATATCCTCCTTTTCTGCCATATAAATAGCACACGGTTTTAGAAATTCCAAATAATCTGATAAAATGATATGATGCACTTCTTCCTTTGCAATATCCGATAGCTTATAATAGGCATCAACAATATTAGAGAAACCAATATCATAAGTTATTTCATCTTTATTACCGTTTTTAAACACTTTATATTTTGCATTTATTATCTTTTCGCGAATAATATTATATATAGTATTACATAATTCCCTACCATTATCTAATTCAATGGGGGTCGTAATATAGCTTTTTTCACGCAATGGTTTGCAGGTGCATAGAAGCATCTTTGCTTCTCCAACTTCAAGGTCAGTGAAATAATTTTCATTGTCGAAGATAAGTTCTAGTACAAGATCAGAGTTCATGTTGTAATGTTTCTATACTATTTAAAAATCAATTTTTGGATTTAATGATACAAATTAATCCTAGACAAAAAACGAGTACATAATTTGATTTTCTTAGAGATTTTATAAATGTTTAGATTTTCAAGAGATTTTATTGATTATGTACTCTTTTTATAAAAAATATAGATATCATGTAAAAATAATATATGAATATAGTAAATGATTAGCCATATCATCGCAGCTGCGTCTTTTGGTATTATACCAGTATTATATAAAAGTTTGTTATTGATTGATATAGATTCGCTAACAATATTAATATTAACTAAATTAATAATTGTATTTTTTTGCTTTTCATTGCTACTCTATGGTGAAAATTATAAAACCGTTAAGAATGATATAATAAAAATAACAAAATCAAATGATAAATGTTTCCACGCAACTATTTTATTTATAACAGCAGCATTTGTATATTTTTACGGTCAATACAACTATATATTATTATTTAAAGATACCGAAACAAATATTAGCACAATTATTATAGCATGTTACCCCGTTATTACAATACTATTATCTTATTATTATTTTAACGAAACTATTAATATATATCAATTCATAGGTATATTATTAATATTTACGGGGTTAGCATTAATTACAAACAAGGTAAAATAATATGTTATTAATAAGTAAAATGACATTAATTGAAAATGATATATTACTCGCTAAAACAGCAATATTTGAATCCGTAAATCGTACATTATTTACTGCATCAGGAGTATCATTTGCATTATTGGCTAGTACACAAACTAATCTTTACAATGACGAAAATAGTAAAAATGTTATAAGACTAACTGGATTATCAATGTTAGCGCTTACAATAGTTTATGGATTTTATAATGTATCCGATTATAAAAACTTTCTAGATAACTATAAAACAAAAGACGATAATTCAGTTATTAATATAAATACAGATAACATCTTACTAATAATATATTGTTATCTTGTACTATTATGTATTGTATTAGTCGCTAACGTATCAATGATGATGTAACTTTAATACGATTGCCTTTAATGAAAACCACTTCATATTCATTCCATAACACATTTCTATATTTTTCATACATTATATCAGTATGTAATTTGTCACCATAATCTTTTTTAGCTTTATTTTTAAAAGTGAAATCAATCCCCTGATAGCATTTTAATAAACATCCAATATTCCAACCTTTATCCGTAATATCTTTTGATATTAATATTTCATTATTTTGTGCTTCTCGCGCAGAACGTAGATATTTGGTTATAGAAAATTTACCTATTTCAATTAAATAAGCGAGTGCTTCTTTATCTAAACTGAATATATATGTTTGTACATGCGAATGATAAGCGTTATTTATTGTGCTTCCGAATAATTTAATATTGTCTTGTAATCCATTAATATAATAATCAGTCCATCTTGTGTTATCTTTTATAAAAGGACCCATAATTGTAGAATTAGCAAAAATGAATTTATCATATTTTTCATATAATTGGTCCTTCAATAATCCCTCACTCCATCCGCCAAAATCCCTTCCTATATTTTTTCTAACCATAGTCATTACATATTCTGGTAGGTTTACTAAATTAAATTTAAAATTTATGTCATTGGCTATAATTAAAAAATCAATATTTTCATCCCGAAAAATACAATGTTTAAAAAAATGATCAACACTGTCATTAAACTTATGAAAGACGTATAAAACCAAAACCTTGACCATTTTTAATAATTACAAATATATATTTATTACTTATATGTATAATGAATCCTAACAAAAGCATTAATAAGTATAAACAAAGCGAATAACAATATCAACAATAAGAGTTGTGTAATGTTAACAATTAATGCGTCAAGACAATCTATTATTAGATTACTAATAATATTGTCTTCGTAATGAATAATATCATCCACTATGCTATTGCGCATCATGATAATATATGATAATTATCATATAGAATCATTTTTTATTTAAAAAATAACATATTAATTATATTAATAATTATGAAAGATATTATACGCAAAATTATTTATAAAAATTTTAAATCATCTGGGGGGTGGGGTGATATGACTAAAACTCTTAGATATTATTTAGAGAATGAAAACATAGACTTATTTAGAGTAAATGAAATTAAACCACATATATTCATTTGGCCCGAAGATAGTCTGCAAAATAAATTACAATTAAACATATTAAAAAAAAATACAGAATGTATATTTTATAAAACGGCATTATCCAATAATGATTATGGTCCAATAGGAGTTAAATTATATGATAATGTACAACTTGATAGAGTAGCACAAGTATGGTCAATATATATATTGGTTAATAAATTACAGTTAGATTTGGAAAAATCAGATGAAGTTATATTTGAATTTGGTGGAGGGACAGGGCAAATGGCCGATGTACTAAACAATTTAAATTTTCAAGGCAAACATATTATATACGATTTGCCGTTGATGGTAATTTTACAGAAATATTTTATAGATAAACGAAATATTAAAACAAAATATATATTGGACGATGAAAATAATGAAATAATTAAAGGAACTAATCTTTTACCATGTAACCAAAATGAAAGCGAAAAATGTATAGTAAACTTGCCAAATATAAATTTTATAGCAACTTATTCATTAACAGAAACTGATTTAGAAACACATGAGAAATTCGCTAAATATTTATTAAATTTCAAAAGAATATTAATAATTTATTGGCCACAACCAGTTGAAGATTTTGACAATATAGATAATGAATCTTACATTAATAATATAATAGAAAACATGAAAAACACACATCATTGTTATATTGGTGATAATTTTGGTAATGGTAAAATGTTTTGTGCCATGAAAAAATAAATACTATTCTAACGCATAATACGGATTTTCATTCAATAGAGATTGCATTTCTTGCTCTTCTTTGCAATCATCATTATATTTTTTTATGTGATATATACAACAATCATATATTCTAAAAAATAGATTGCACGCCAAGATACACATATTAATAATATATATAATAATATTTTTATACCCCCTATGGGACTCGAACCCACAATCTTTCGATTAGAAGTCGAACGCGTTATCCAATTACGCCAAGAGGGTATGAAAATATGAAAAAATGATTTACCTTCATAATTATAAAATATATTATATTTAAAGAATTAAACGCATTAATTTTAAAGACATGACTGATACACAATATATATTACCCGATAAAACAAGATTAGTAGCAGGTGTTGACGAGGTCGCAAGAGGTACTTTTATTGGTCCTGTAATATCAGCTTGTGTCGTATTACCATCTGAATTTCCAGATGATAATTATAAACAAATTAAAGATTCAAAAAAACTATCAGAAAAAAAACGTGATTTCCTTGCAAACTATATCAAAGAAAATTGTATAACATATGGAATTGGTGAAGCTTCTATAAAAGAAATTGATGATATTAATATATTAAATGCAACTATTAAGGCTATGCACCGAGCAATTGATATAGCATATAGAAAGAGCAATATTGATTATTTATATATAGATGGTCCTAATTTTAAACCATATATTCCACCCGGATATGATAACGATATGATAGAATTTGAATGTGTACCCAAAGGAGATTCAAAATATTTAACAATAGCAGCCGCATCTATATTGGCAAAGGATTATCATACTAAATATATTAAAGAACTTGTAATAAATAATGAAATATTAAAATTATATGATATACAAAAAAATAAGGGTTATGGAACTAAATCGCATCTTGATGCTATTCATAAGCACGGAATAACCGATTTTCATAGAAAAACATTTGGAATATGTAAGAATTATGCGTTTTAATCGCAATTTAATTTACTCCAAGATATACCACATGTTTTAGCTAATTCGCATTTTAATTTATCTTCTCCTTCTTCTTCTTCTAAATCATCCAATAAACCTGGATATATTTCGTTACATATCAACGGGTTTTTTTCATAGGGTTTGTTTACATCAACAAACAAAGAGCCTGGGAATGGGGTATTGTGTGAACTCGCGGCAATGTGTGCGGCGGTACGTTTCCAATTACTTTTATAAGCACCAGTTAAGCTAGCATATTTTAGCAATTTATCACTCGCATCAACCCCTTCAATATATTGATGGGATTTAATAATATTTCCATCTTTATCGGTTCCATCACCTGTTTCTCTTGCATTTTTATATAAAAATTTGTTGTTGATTTTTAATTTCCCCAGTTGTTCTTGTTTTTGGGGATCGGTTGCGCCAGTGTTTGTACCCCCATATATATGTGATATTTGCGAATCTTTGAATTCAGAATTCACGTATGTATTGGCAAAATATGTTTGATCTTTATTGTTCAATTTTTCTTTCATATTTTTATAGACATCTGTTTTACCTAATACATTAGGATCGGGAACACATTTATAATTTATATTCTTAGAGTCGCTTGTTACGATTGATTTATTGTCTCTATTTTTTACATGATATATGTCATTATTATTTATTGTTAGGTCACAACCAGGTCCCTCTGAATCAGAAGGTGCGCAATTAGACTCGGCATCATATTTAGCATTATTGTCTATAATAGAATCTTTTCGGTATTTATCAACTTGATGTAATTTCCAATAATCAGGGCACGACGTATTTGTATCAAATCCTTTTCCTATTTTACGCGGCTGCAAAGCAAATATAGAGAATAATAAATATACTATTATAAATATTGCACCAATAACGAAAGTTAATACTGCTGGTAAGAATTTTTCATACACATATGTTTTCCCCCATTCAGTTAAAAATACGACACCAAGTAATGTCAACGCGGAAATACCATATACTAAACATATCATCCATGTTCCTTTATACATATTACTTTTTTCCTCTTTGAATAACTTTAATTCTTTCTCATTTGGCACAAAACGATTATTTGTTCGAGGATCATTTCCAGTACTTTCGGAGTCATAAAACCATGCTGTGTCCGTGTAACTACTCATATATTATATCTATACTTCTATAATATTATATTATATAATTAATATTAGTTACATCAAGATATTTTAACCCGGTCATTGAAGGTGAAACAGATCTTTCAAGAGGCACTGGCAATGTAGTGATATCTTTAATATATTGCTGCGATTGTTTTATATTCGATATTATTTCGGGAACACACCATTCAATTACGCGCGTATTTAATTCTAATACTTGTTGTGTTATATTTGTAGATTGATTTTTAGCATGTTGGAAATAAATAGATCTCATCACAATTTTGAGCTCATTGTCTTTTTGTCGTCCGATACTATATTGACCATTAGTATCATTTAATATTTTATTTCTAATGCCAGTTTGTAAAATATCAATATTCTCCATTGAAAAATATACTTTTGATACCCCTGTACAGTTTAAATTGCGAGATATAATATTTGTTTGATGTTCTGTTGCTTTATCTATACCTTGCTTGACCTTATAACTATTATCAGTAGCATTAACTCTACCGTTTATTAATTCGGATATAGGATTATCTTGATTAAAGTATTCCATTCTTCTTATTATATATATTTATTTTCATTTTATATAGTAGTAAATGTATATGTCTAATTGTCAAAAAATAAAATATTGTGCGAACGAAATTTTAAATCACATAAAATCTAAAAAAAAGGTGAAGAATCAAGAAAAAATAATAATACTATTATCTAAATATATTGATAAGGTAATATTTAATTTTGTTGCTATTGCTGCATTAATATCATTAAAAGCCGGTGTTAAGAAAATTTTAGATAAACATATGGTATTTATAAATAAATATATTACCACTTTATGTTTTAGCAAAAATAAATGCATGAGTGGGGGAAGTGCTTTCAATACATTAGCATTTTTTGGAGGCGAAGAGCCCATGTATAAGCAAGAAAATCAAGGTTCCGACATAATGAATATAAATTTCAATGAAAATATAGTGAGACCTGCGTTACATTCCACTTTCAATATTCAAGATGGTGGTGCTAAATTTAGAAAACGCCCTTCTTCATTTAAATTAACTAAATGTAAAAAAGTAAGCGGAATATTAAAAGTTAAATTAGCAAAAGTTTTCAAACATTTTAAAGTTAAAATAACAAAAGCATCCTTAAAAATTATATGTAATAAATTAGAATTATTTCTAAATGGTATCATTATCAATATGGTAAAATCAAAAGGTAAGGAATTAACATTATCAACCGTTAAAAAATTAATGAATAGCAAGATTGTAAAAAAATGATATATAAAAATTAATTATATAATTTAATATAAAAAAATGCCGATTATAACTATTGATGGTAATATAGGTAGTTGTAAAACGAGTATTTTAAATTATTTTCATAAAAATTATAAAACAGCGATTGATATTGAACCCGTTGACAGCTGGACAGAAAATTTAAAAAATATTTACGATAGTAATAATAGCACTTATAATTTTCAGATTAAAGTATGGATAGATAGATGTTGGATACAAGAAAAATCCAACGTAATTGTTCTTATGGAAAGAAGCCCGTATTTTATTAAAAATGTTTTTGTAGAAAAGGCACACGAGGATAAAACAATTAGCACAGAAGAATATAATAATATTTACAAATTACATAAAACAACTGATGATTTGTGGCAACCCTCTGCATATATTTATTTGCGTTCAGACCCAGAGATGTGTTTTAACAGAATAAAAAAGAGAGGAAGAGAATCAGAAAAAAACATTAAAATAGAATATATACAGAGAATCCATGAACTACATGAAAAAGTTTATTATAATGCTATTAAAAATAATAAAAACATTATAATAATTGATACAGAAAATAAATCTATTCCAGATATATGTAGTGAAATAGTTTCTAGTTCTACATACACCGAAATTTTAACCCATTTATATAACTATTAACATCTAATTATGGGTTCGCGTGTCCCAATAAAGCAGCTATAATAAAGTCGTACTTTATTTGAATATTGAATCGCCGGAGTTGAGGAATGAATTAATTTGCGATTATTAAATATTAATAAATCTTTTTTTTCCCAATTGATATCAATAATATTATTTGGAGTTAATATATATTTTGACATTATCTCTCTATATAAATCAAAACTATCATCACAAGATAATTTATCAAACTTATTAAATCTAAATGGTGATAGCATCAGTGATTTCCGTCGGTTATCTTTATTTGAATAAACTATAAGAGGCTCTCTCGTGATTATGCTTGTACCGGCAATTACTGTTTTTTCATTTGAAACGCGATTTATTCCCGTATAATCAAAATAAGAATTCATCATATCTTTTTGTGTATTCGAATAAATGACATTATACTTTTTTATTTTTTTTTTCATAAAAAACTCCATAGAATCGTAGGCATCTTCCATACTTGCAAATAATGTATTACCCCCGCATTCGGGAGTTTCAATCATATATATTGATGATACGACTGGTGGTAAATCTGTACCATGTCCTACTATATCTTGATGCCATACAAGTGTGTTTTTGAAGGGCTCGCTATATTTTAATGTAATATTTTTGATACCATAAAAATCTTTAATATATCCTTGGCCCCTCAGAGCAACTTGAGGTACTTCATCTATTTGTGAATATTTAAATGGATGTATTACTTTATCAGTGGCTTTATCGTCAAAGCTTTTACAAAACTCATATAATTTTTTTGGTTCTAAGTCTTGTTTTTTAAATAATAACATGGGTACTGATTTAAATAATAGTTTGAAATCTGAAATATCTTTATCATCTAGTTTATTAATGTTAGCATCTTTGATAACAGCAATATTTTTTTTGAAGGTGGGAAATGATATTTCATATGAATAAATGCTATTTATAAATAAAATATAAAATAATGCCTTAATATAACATTTCATCTTTTAATTTTATTATAAATTATTTTTTATATATAAAAGTTTTTTTTATAAACATTTAATCCAAATCCTTCATCTAATTCGGGATAATCACCAGTACTTTTATTGCAAATAGATAAAACATATTTTATTATGGAGTTTGATAATAATTTTGAAGCTTTTTCTGGAACATAACTAGGTATATTTGGAATACATGATATATATATGCCATTATAATTTATTAGTTTATTTGTAACAGTAGTTGGGATTGATTGTTCAGTAATACCACCTTGGTCTATTGCTATATCCATAATTATAGAACCCTTTTGCATACTATTTAGCATATCGTTAGTTATTAATTTTTCTGTTGGACCACCTATACTGGTATTATATATGCAACCTATTATAATTTTAGAATTTTTTACAAGTGAATTAACATTTTCATCTGTCATTTCATAGATATTGATAATATTGCTATTATCATTTTTAATTTTTTCTATTTTTTGATAATCTTTATCTAATAAACATATATTATTAAATCCACTTTCTATTGCAATATTAAGAGCCGATAATCCCGCATTACCGACACCCAATATTGCTATTTGTGCATTGTAATCGTAAATATTATCGGTAAACATAAATTTAATCGCATCCATCATAGATATTTCGCCTGCGATTTTAGACATTTCAGCTAATATGGGATAATATCCGACATCATCACTATTGAAAACCTTAATTGTTTCATAAGCATAGCAAGTTACTTCATTATTTACCATATGGTCAAGAAGAGGTCTATTGCTTGCAAAATGAAAAAATGTTATCACAGTATGTTTATAATTTATATATTTATATTCTTCTTCCTGTGGTTCTTTAACTTTAACGATTAGATTCGCCTTACTATAAATTTCTTCTATTGAATTGCATATTTCAGCCCCTACATTTAGATAATCTTGATTTGTATGTAATGCATTAATTCCTGCATTATTTTGTATATAAACTTTTATACCACTATTGGTAAGTTTAGCAACATCTTCTGGTATTAATGATACTCTTGTTTCATTTGGTTTTAACTCTATTGGTATTCCTACAATAAACATATGACTAAATAATAAAAATAAATAATTATTCTATTAATTTCGCACTAACGATATTTTGAATCTCATTAACTTGTTCTATTAATTTATTAATAGCATCAGTAATACTAGTTCTATTTGCGCCCGAGAAAGTAACTATTTCATCATTGTTTTTAAAAAATTTGAAATGAGGTATTGTTTGTATATCATATTTTTCTGATATTTCATATCCCGCTTCAATATCTACCTTTATAAAAGTAATATTGGTGTTTTTTTCTGCTTGTTCTTGGATAAATGGGTATATTTCTTTGCATGGTTTACAAAATCCAGCAGAAAAAACTACAACTGTCATACTATTTTCATTAAGTTTTGTGTTAAATAATTCATAATTGTTAATTTCTAATACAGACATTGTTATCTATATAAGTCTAATCAAATTATTTTAATCAATTAATCGCATATGTATATAAAAAATTGATATATTTAAATATAGAATCAAATAAGAGAACTACAATGTCAAAGCCACAAGCCGTAAAAACAGTTGAAGAAAAGTATAAAAAGTATGAGTTACTCGAACATATCCTAGCTTTACCAGATACTTATATTGGTTCTATTGAACCGCAAAAAATCAACAGTTATATTTATGATGAAACTAAGAATAAAATGAGGGTTGATGAATTGACATATATTCCCGGTCTATTGAAAATTTTTGACGAAGTTATTGTTAATGCTATTGATCATGCTATGCGACTTAAAGCCGAAGAAGAAAAAGGTAAAACGGATATCAAACATGTCAAGAATCTTAAAGTTACTATTGATAAAGTTACTGGTGTAATTACGATTTTAAATGACGGCAACGGTATTGATATCAGGAAACATGGTAGTTATGGCAATCTTTGGGTTCCTGAACTTATATTCGGCGAATTGCTAACTTCAACTAATTATGATAAAGGAGAAGAGAAAATATGGGGAGGTAAAAATGGCTATGGGAGTAAATTAGCTAATATATTTTCAAAAGAATTTATTATTGAAACAGTTGATCATTACAGTAAGAAAATTTATACACAGAGATTTAGTAATAATATGACTGAAAAAGAAGCTCCTACTGTTAAAGCATGTAACAAAGCTCCATATACTCAAATTACATTTACTCCCGATTATGAAAGATTCGGTATCAAAAAATTAACCGATGATATTTATAAATTATTTCATAGACGGGTTATTGATGCTTGTGCTACAACACACAAGGATGTATCTGTTTACTTTAATGGCGAAAAGCTTACTATTAAAGACTTTGAAAAGTATTGCGAATTATTCTTGGATAAAAAAGAGCAACCGTTTGTATATGAATCATCTGGGCAGCGATGGGAAGTTGTAGCATCAATATCATCATCGGGTTCATTTGAATATTTATCATTTGTCAATGGTATTAATACAATTAAAGGTGGAAAACATGTTGAATATATCACGAATATGATAACAAAAAACCTTGTTGATATGACACTCGCAAAGAAAAAGAAGGTTGTAAAATCACAACATATCAAAGATAATTTGTTTGTATTTGTCAAGGCACTCATCGTAAATCCGAGTTTTGACTCGCAAAGTAAAGAAACACTTACTACACCAGTTGCTAAGTTTGGTTCAAAATGCGATCTTAGTGATAAATTCTTTGATAAGCTTTACAAATCAGGAATTGTAGACAAGGCTTTGAGTATTACAGAGTTCTATGATAAAAAGAAGCTTGTTAAAACTGATGGCAAAAAAATATCTCGTATTATTGTTCCCAAATTAGACGATGCTAACTTAGCTGGTACAAAACAAAGCGCAGAATGCACGTTAATTCTAACGGAGGGAGACTCTGCTAAAACTATGGCTATTTCTGGGCTAAGTGTAATTGGGCGTGATAAGTATGGTGTGTTCCCGTTGCGTGGTAAAATTCTAAATGTCAAAGATGCTACTCTACAAAAAATCTCAGATAACAATGAAATTACAGCTATCAAAAAGATTATGGGATTGGAGCAAAATAAAAAATATACTGATGTAAGTCAGTTACGCTATGGTTCTATTATGATTATGACAGATCAGGATCATGACGGAAGTCATATCAAGGGGTTGATATTCAATATATTTCAAAGTATGTGGCATGAACTCTATGAGATTTCTGGATTTCTAACATCTATGCTTACTCCCATCATTAAAGCTACAAATTCCAGAAAAGAAGTAATTGAGTTTTATAATATGACTGATTACGAGCGTTGGTTAGAAACTAGTGAAGCGAAAACTGGTAATTGGAAAATCAAATATTACAAGGGATTAGGTACTTCAAATGATCAGGAATCGAAAGAATATTTCAAACAAATGAAAAAGGTTACCTATATGTATGACGAAAATGCGGATGAAGTAATTGATTTGGCTTTTAATAAAAAGCGAGCCGATGATAGAAAGTTATGGCTTCAAGATTATGATAAAGATAGGGTATTAGATTACTCTAAAAAGAATGTTGATTATAAATCGTTTGTTGATAAGGAACTTATTCATTTCTCAAACAGAGATTTGCAACGTTCTATTAATCATATATGCGATGGTCTAAAAGAAAGCACGCGTAAGATTATATATGCTTGTTTCAAGAGAAAACTTTATACTAATGAAATTAAAGTCGCTCAGTTGTCGGGATATGTAAGTGAAGTTTCAGCATATCATCACGGCGAGGCATCTCTACAACAAGCAATTGTAGGAATGGCACAGATATTTGTCGGAACAAATAACATCAATTTGTTAAGTCCTAATGGTCAATTTGGTAGTCGTTGTCAAGGTGGCCAAGATGCATCATCCCCCAGATATATTTTCACATTGTTATCCAAACTTACTAGAATGATTTTCAAAGAAGAAGATAATATCATATTAAACTATCAAGATGATGATGGACAACAAATTGAACCCGAATATTACATTCCTATTATTCCTATGATTTTGGTAAATGGGGGGATTGGTATTGGGACGGGATACTCAACAAATATTCCTCAATATAATCCGAGTGAAATTATTGATAATTGCAAATTGATTTGTAATGTAATTAAAAGTTCAAAAATTACTGTTAAAAAAGAGGAAGATTTGGAGATGGTTTATGATACACTTAGTGTATTGGAATTGGATAATATGATACCTTATTATCTAGGTTTCAAGGGAACTATTGAAAAAGCTGAAAAGAATTCTTATATTAGTAAGGGTGTATATAGATGGTTGGATGACCAAACTGTTGAGATTACAGAATTACCAATTGGAACATGGACAGAAGATTATAAGGATTTCTTAGAAACAATGATTACAAATGGATTGAATAACTTGAAATATATTGAAAATCATTATACATCTAAGAATGTTAGATTCGTATTGCATTTTAGTACAAGTGTTAAAGCTAAGATAGAAGGCAAATTTGAGACTCTATTTAAATTGGCGTCTAGTAAAAATCTAAGTATTAATAATATTCATTTGTTTAGCAATGAAGGAGCTATTCAACGTTACGAATCTACAAGCGAAATTATTAAGGAATGGGCAGAAACTCGTATTCTAAAATACTTTGAACGTAAAATGTATCAAATTAAAATTATGGAAAAGGATGCAAAGGTTCTCAGTAATAAGATGCGATTTATTCTTGATGTAATTGCGGGAAAAATTCAAATCATGAATAAGAAGCTTGTTGATATCGTAGCAAGACTTGTTGAATTGAAATATCCTCCAATTGATATAGAAGGAGAAGACGCCGAGGATGATGAAGTGTCTAGTAAAAAGGTACAACAATATAACTATCTTCTTAAACTACCGATTTCGCAACTAACCTATGATAGAAAGGTAATACTTGAAAAAGAATTAGCGGTATTGGAAGATAAATTGAAAACTCTTAAAGATACTAATATTGAAGACTTGTGGTTGAATGAACTAGGTGAATTAGAAAAAGCATGGATTCTAAACAAAGAAGATATCATAACAGATTATGAAAATGACTTGAAAGGCATTGTTGAATCCAAAGTAGCCAAGAAAAAGAAAAAATGATTATAAATTATTTATTATTTAATATAAATGACAGATTATAAAATACAAAAACCTTTTTTAAAATGGGTTGGTGGAAAAACGCAAATTATCGATAGCATTATTTCAAAATTGCCAAAAGAAACTAATAATTATCATGAACTATTTGTGGGAGGAGGTAGTGTTTTATTTGCCATATTATCATTACAAAAGCATAATAAAATTTTAATTAAAGATAAAATTTATGCTTATGATATCAATGTTAATCTAATTAATATGTATAAAAATGTTCAAAATAACAAAGATGAGTTATATAAAATACTTAAATCATATTATGACAAGTACGATAGTATTACTGGTAGTATAATTAATAGAAAGCCAAAAACGATTGAAGAAGCACAAACTTCAAAAGAAAGTTATTATTATTGGCTTAGAGATAAATATAATAATATAGATAAAAATACTGTTGAATGTTCGGCACTATTTATATTAATAAATAAAATATGTTTTAGAGGAATGTATCGCGAAGGACCAAATGGATATAACGTGCCTTATGGGCATTATAAAAAGACACCATCATTGATATCTAAAAAGGAACTTGATGATATAAGTGTTTTAATTAAAGATGTAGTATTCCAACATAATGGTTTTAATGAATCAATAAATAATGTTAAAGATGGAGACTTTGTATATTTAGACCCGCCATATGCTCCTGAAAATTCTAAATCTTTTGTTGGATATGTTGAAGGAGGGTTTAATTTAAAAACACATGAATTGCTATTTACAGAAATAAAAAAATTAGAAAATATCAAATTTATAATGAGTAATGCAAAAGTAGATATTGTTTCAAATAGCTTTAAAGATTATAATTGTGAGGACATAGTAGCGCGAAGGGCGATAAACTCAAAGAATCCAGGTTCAACTACAACAGAGGTAATTATTTATAATTAATCCATAAGTGCCTTACCATAAGAAGCGCATATATAAAATGCCATATATTTATCCTTTAACTCACATCCATTATATATTAATTTTGGATAAGAATTAGTTTTTATATTTTTAGAAGCCTTTGTTCTGATTTGTATTATATTATTTGGTCCAGTAATTGTAGCTAACATCTTTTTATTTTCATATGCTATTTTTATTTTTTCGCTAATATACTCATAATCTTCCTTTAATTTTTTAGAACATTCATGATTGTCTTTTAAATCAACTACTTTCCAATTTTTAAAAGTACCATCTTTGAAATATGCCATATATATAACTCTTTCCATTTTTTTGTATACTTTTGTGTCTTCAAAATCAATATTATTATCAATTATATCTGCTAAACAATGACCCAACTGTGTTACTGCTATTGTTTCGCCAATTGTATAGGATTTAAGTTCACCATCTTCTAAATCAGTCAAACTAGTTCCATTGGGAATACCAAGAATATTTTCAAGTTCTTTTCCTCGTTTACCTTTATCTTTTTTGGGTTTTTCCAATTTATAAATATCTAGTTTTTCTAATAATTCTTTTACTTCATTTAAATGCATCTTGGGATTTTTAGACATTTTTGAGATAGGTTGCTTTGATTTCTTATTTATTTGCTCTTCGGTTTTTGTGCAAAGTAAAAACTAACGTAGTATTATCATTTTTTATATTTTTATTACAGGATTTGTGCTACTAATTAATAAAAAAGTTAAAATTATAAAAATGAGTACATAATCTTATTTTTCTATGATTTTTATAAACTTTTTATAATTTATACTTTTTTATTAATTATGTACTCATTTTACATTGGAGGTAACTCAATATCATTTTCCATACATATATTATATATAGTAAGATAATCACAATGATTATCATTTTCAATAAGATAAGCTAAGCATTTTTTAACATCAACATTAATATCAATTGTATTAATATAATCTACGAGTTCACGGGATTCGTTGCTTGTAAGAGTAGTAGAGTCAAGAGTATCAATTAATTCGTCCATTTTCTTGTGTCTAATATATAAATGATAATATCATTTTTTATTAAAAACATATAAGGATATAATGATATATATAGATAACAAGGAAAGCATTCCTTGCGCCTTATTTTTACATTAAATATAGCCTTAGTGGCGTATGTCATCGTGCCCGAGCGGTCTAAGGGGACAGACTTAAGATCTGTTGTGCATAAGCACGCGCGGGTTCGAACCCCGCCGATGACATCAGTTTACATTGCTATATTTAAAAAATCTCTAACATATATGTTACATAATCGTGAATACCATAAGCCTCTATATTATCCGATGATATATGATAGTACCATTTGAAAGGTATTATAAGAGCCATATTATTCAATTTAATTGTTGATATTTCGGCCGATGCATCTGGCAATCCCTGTACAGTATTTGTTTTAGGATTACATAATGTAACCTCACATGGTTCTTTAGAATATACTAATAAATATTTATAATTGTTACGTTGCCAAGAATCAGTAAATGTAATATTTTTTTTTATAATATTTTGTAAAAACCAATTATATAATAATTCATTCATATCATTGATTTTATCATTTATAACTATTGGTTGCCTTTTATATAATAAATCAAAATTAAAATGAGTTACATTTGTTTGATATATTGAGAATTCATTATCAAATATATAGTATAACGAAGAATATATTAATAATATTATAATTAAAACATATAAATAATCGTACATGTTTTAATATATGATAATAATAATTTTAGCTAAATATAAACATATAAATAATATATTTTATAATTAAGAATGAGTGGCGCATTGAGAAGTATAAATGATGAGTTACAAATAATAAAATCAAGAAGAATAGAAGAGGGAAAAAGAAAGCAAAAAGAAAGAGAACAAAAAGAGAAAATAAAGGCTGATGAAAAAAAACAAAAACAAAAAGATGAAGACAAACTTACTTTCACCCAATCTGTTGTAAAAAATGTTAGAGAAAAAAAAAATAAAGCATTGTATGGTAAATTTGAAGAAAAATATATAAGTCTATTAGGAAGCAATGTTGACGATACAACAAAATTGGGTACGGTATGGAAACAAATACACAAAGTTAGGATAGACGATTATAATAAAATAGAAATAGAAGTAATAATAAATAAACTTGAAAAAGCTGGTGCAAAAGTGGAGGTGGATGGCGAGAGTGGAGCAGTTGAAAGAAAACTCCCTGAACCATCGTATATTGACGATGAATCTATTAAACATATTGAAAATGGCGAAATAACTTATAAAAGTTATATTATAATACCATACTCTAATGCTTACGAAGTATATGAATTATTAAAAGAAAATAAACTGAAAGAAAATGTAACGTTAAAAGATGATAAAATAAAAAAAATTGAGGAAGGTCATTATATACTTCTGGAACAAACTGAGAAAGATGTAACCTATTACTGTTATTATATTCCTGTTATTATCAAGGCGCGTATAAGATTTGCTAAAATTATGAAAAAAATAGAAAAAGAAAATATAGATAAAGAAAAAAAAGCAATAATTGCGAAGAATAATAAAGCAAGAGATGATATCATGGAAAAATTTGATGCTATTATGAAGTCTGTTAAAGCGAGCGATGATATACTACATGACAATGTATTATTATCAGTTCCTCCGTATAAAAAAATATCACATGCATATTGTTATATACATCCAATTAATGTAATACTCTATGATAAAACAATTGAGTATGGATTAATGTGGGAAAAAAACAACAACGTAATAATTAATGATGATTATGTTGATATAAATAAATTTTTTGAAGAACTAGATAAATATTCACTGGAAAAATTTACAGCTTTTTTTAAAAAAGCACACAAACAAAGTGTAGATAAAGATTTAATAGATTTGTCAGAATATGAAGAAATTGTTAAATTAACAAAAGTGTATGATTTTTCGCAAGGAAATATATATTATATATATGAAAGTTCTGTCTATGTATGCGTTCCTACAAAGTTTGATTGCAAATACAAAAAGATTTCATTTGATAAAAAAGAGTATTTTGAAACACATCAAATTAGTGGTGATTTAATGAAAGATAAAGAAAACATAGAAGAATTACAAAACAAATTAGATAAGAATATTCTTAAAGTGATAGACTTAGCACAGGAAAATATAAAATTTAATGAAGTTAATACATATAATAGGCAATTTGAATCTGATAATATACTACACGCAAACCAAAACAAAGTTCTTTATTATTGGACCTATGTATTTATAGCTTATTTAAAATATGTGCAAGACACTATCTTCGCAGGAATAAAGACGTTATTTAGTTCCAAGTGGAATAATGTAATGACAGGATTCTTAATATTAATATTTATTATCGTTTTAATTTTTGTTGGTATTAGTGCTGGGGAAGAAGAGAAAAACGAAGGTCCGAATAAAAAACCAAAAGAAGAAAATAAAGACTTTTTTGCAGTTATAAAATCTATACC
>Ga0209308_10000275_pt1 | contig 51074 bp, 46 predicted proteins | sample COGITO_mtgs_1204_3_FD_184806 | JGI IMG/M metagenome (GOLD analysis project Ga0209308, IMG submission 184806) | Pelagic marine microbial communities from North Sea - COGITO_mtgs_120405 (SPAdes) (version 2) | ecosystem: Environmental > Aquatic > Marine > Epipelagic ... | reverse complement strand
TCTCCGCCATCAACTAATACAAATATATCTACGTAATATTACTTCTCGCTAAGCCCTTTGCACTTTAAGCAAAAAATAGTTATATGGTTTATGATAATCCGTAGAGTTTTAACGTGAACCAAGTAATAAAATATAATATGGCACTATGTTTTTTAGCGTTCATGGTCGCCGCTTGCGGCGGCAATTCTTCAAGCACACCCCCTGTCTTGACACCCCCTCCAACAGACGACGGCGGTTCAGGCGGCAATAGTGGTCCTGTTAGATTGGCAGATATTGAGTTTGGAAAAGGCGCTACAGCATCTGGCCAGGTTAATCTATTATTGGATATTTACCAGCCGAGTGAAAGCTGTGCTACTAATCGCCCAACGGTGCTTTTTGTCCATGGTGGTAGCTTTAAGACTGGCGATAAATATACAGCTCTATTTGAAAGTATGGCTGAGGCTACAAATAAAAAGGATATCAACTTTGTTTCTATCAATTATCGTTTGGCCGGAGATGATGCTGTTTTAAAGCCCGAATTTCAAGTTATAGCCGATGAAACGGTCGCCGCATTTCCAAACGCAGACCCGGTTATTATCAACGCAGCCGTTGCCGCCATAGAAGACACTGTCTCTGCTCTAAATTGGATGCAAACGAATGCACAACAATATTGCTTGGATATGAACCGATTGGCTTATTGGGGTTCATCAGCGGGCTCCTACACAGTTTTGAACGTGGCTTATACGCTTGATCAATATAATATCGATCGTCCGAGCCCAGATGTCGTTATTAATTACTGGGGAGATTTGGTTAGAGAAGCTGATCTAGAGTTTATGGATGCGCCATTTCTAACTTTGCATGGGGATGCAGACACCGTAGTTGCCTATCAAGCAGCCCTAGACCTCGCTGCACAAGCAGACATTGTTAGTGTACCGTATAGTTTTTACACCGTCCAAGAGGCAGGTCACGCTTGGAGCAGTATCAATATTTTCACGCTTCAAATAAATGGAGTATCCATTTTGGACAAAACCTTAAATTTCATTGAAGCTCATATTGTAGGCGGTACACCCGTTTATGAAACCGTGAGCGTGCCCGGATAGTGTTGAAAAACTCTATTTTTTTAATGAAACCATAATCCCGCGCTTGGGCGAGACTTTATTTTCGAGTGTTTCAATCCAAATATCTCGCGCGGCTTCTATGCCATTTAAAAACTCAACATTCAGGTTATCAGATGTTCGAGCCGCCAGCTGTGCCCCTGCAGCATAAGCCCTTTGCATTAGAACTCCCGGCCCCCAATCTTTATTACGCTTGCCAATTTGCGCTGGTGCAAAAAAGAAACATCTCATGATTTTAAGGGTTTTCTATTGGTTTTAATCGTCTTTGTAGTTTAATAAATTAATTTGACACTTATAATGCCAATAGGTATTGTATTGACACTCATTATGCCATATAAAAGTAAATTATAAACAAAGGGGAACAATCTATGACGTCACGCTTATCTATTTTAGCTGTAACAACAGCACTTACAGCATCACTTACAACACCAACATTTGCTCAGACATCAGATAATGAAGTAATCGTTACTGCAACTAAGCGGACGACAACGTTACAGGAAACGCCCTTAGCTATTTCTGTCACCGATAACGTAACCATTGAGAATGCTCGCATCCAAGATTTGAATGATCTACAGTCTGTAGATCCCTCTCTTCGTGTCAATCAATTACAGACCTCTACGAATACAAATTTTATAATACGAGGCTTCGGGAATGGCGCTAATAATGCCGGTATTGAATCTTCTGTCGGTGTGTTTGTTGACGGTGTTTACAGATCTCGATCAGCGGCACGTATAGGTGATTTGCCTAAACTTGATCGTATAGAAGTCTTACGTGGCCCACAATCTACACTTTTTGGTAAAAACGCGTCAGCGGGCGTTATATCTATAGTCACAGCAAAACCTTCCGCTGAAAAAGAAGGCTACGCTGAATTTGGCTACGGAAACTATAATAATTTTACAGGTAAGGCTTATTATACCAATGCAATTGGTAATGGCGGCGCTGCTTTTAGTCTCGGCGGCGGATTTAATATGCGTGATGGTTATGCCGAGGCTCAACCAGGGCTGTCAGATCTAAATGATAGAAATCGTTGGAATATACAGGGACAACTTTCATTTGAACCCTCTGATAAAACCTCGGTTAGGATCATAGCAGATTATTCAACCCTTGATGAGGTTTGCTGCGCTATTACAAATTTCCAAAATGAAGGTGCAATAAATGCTGTTCGGGCCTTAGGCGGACAGACGGCTGATGCAAATGATCCTTTTGCGCGGGAACATTTTGCCAATAAAGACTCAGTGAACGAAGTGGATGATTGGGGTATATCAGCTCAGATTGATCACGATCTTGGGTTTGCCAATCTGACATCGATTACGGCCTACAGAAACAACGATACATTCTTTGACTCAGACTCAGATTTCACAACCCTTGAAATTCTTGAAACTGTTTCAACGGAAAATAAAATTAAAACCTTTACGCAAGAACTGCGCTTAACATCTAAAGGTGACGGACCTTTAAGCTGGATGGTTGGCGGGTTTTTATTCGACGAAAATGTCGAAGCCGTTGATAGGCTGGATTGGGGCGCAGATACACGACGCTATATTGATGTCCTAGCAGGCAGCCCAGCACTATTCCAAACTATTGAAGCGGCAAATGGTTTCACGCCCGGATCATCATTCTTCGGCGACCAACACGCTTTTATAGACAGCTTCAAACAAGAGAATACGTCTTACTCCCTCTTCGGAACGGTAGACTTTGAAATTGGTGATCGCCTGACTTTGACGGGCGGACTGAATTACACAAATGATGATAAGACCGTCACGGGGTCTCAGCAATCAACGGATCCATGGTTTGCCCTAGACCTCAATACAGCGCCAGGGCCTGACTTGTTGGCTTTAGGTTCAGTTCAAGCCGCCGTTGGCAACCCTGCCGATCCTCTCTACCAAGCCTTTGGCGCCGCTTTTGCGCCTTTTGGGCTGACCCTTGATCCCATGACGTTCGGGGCTCTCGCGACAGGTCAATTCCCTAATCCAATAGCGCAAGGTGCATTTACGAACGGGTTTTTGCCCAATGTAGAAAACGGGATTATTGCAAGCTTACAGGCCTTACAGTTTAACCCTCCGTTCCTTGCTTTCCCCAATTCGGTTGAAGACGGAAAAACAAGCGATGACAAGCTGACATGGACAGCGCGTGCGGCTTATGAAGTCAACGACAATATCAATGTCTATGCTAGCGCCGCGACAGGCTTTAAGTCATCCTCTTGGAACCTCTCTCGCGGGTCTAGACCATTTTTCTCCGACGGCACCTCTTTAGCAGGAGCAGGGCTGCTCCCTAACAATTATGTAGTCGGCACAACAGCTGCTACATCGCGTAATTTCGGCACACGTTTCGCAGGACCAGAGGAAGCTACGGTTTACGAAATTGGCTTAAAAGCTAAGTTCGATAAAGGTGCCATAAATATCGCCCTATTTGATCAAACCATCGAAGGGTTTCAGTCCAACATTTTTGTAGGTTCCGGTTTCTCGCTTGTAAATGCGGGTAAACAATCGACTAAAGGATTAGAGATTGACGCGTCCCTTAAACCCAATGAGATGATGGAATTAACATTCGCCGGAACATTCCTTGACCCGGTTTACGACTCCTTTTCCAATGGCCCAGCCCCTGCAGGTTCTGGTCTTAACTTTGTAGATCTATCCGGCGAAAAACCTGCTGGCATATCTGAAACATCTTTAAATATTGGTGCGAACTTTTTCTATCCTGTAGGCGATAGCGCCAAAGGCTATTTCCGCGTAGATTGGCAATATGAAAGCGAAGTGCAATCTAATGAGGCCATATTTACAACAACTGGCACTCAGCAACCTTTCCGAACTGTTAGTACTTTCAACGCGGCTACGGGTGTGAAGTTTGATAACGGGTTTGCTGTCCAAATTTGGGGTCGCAATATCTTTAATGATGAGTACGTCTCAACCGTATTCCCGGGTGTGCTGCAAACCGGCGTTATCAATGGATATATGAATGCACCGCGAACTTACGGTATAAACCTTCGTAAAAACTTCTGATTAATTTCAGAAAAACAGGACGCTTTTGAGCATGCGTCCCCCCACTAGCAGGGTCCCTTTTCAGGTGACCCTGTTTTTTTATTCGCTTGATTGGCCTTGTTTCTCTCGCTTCAAGAGTAAAAGGCACTCCCCGGCAAGCAGTGCATTCGCCTTCGCATCCTTACGCTTAAGCTTCCCAGACATAACCAAAGGACGAACAGTCTTTTTCATGAGTTTTTTAAGATTTGTATTTGCATTAACAGATGGTGCGACAGCCTCAAAGATAGTTTTACCCGTAGGCGTAAGCCATGCTGCACAGGTCTCAGAGTTCGATTCATCTGCGAATACTGTGCCGCCATTTAAAGCGAGGCTAAGACCTAACCCAACAATTTTATATAATGTTTTCATAATATGCGCCTAGATCCATGGTGATTGCCATTTGTGTCCGTATAAGAATTTATCTTGGCATCAGTGAAAAGGTGTCAACGATCGCAGGATTTTGCGCCTCGTGATAATGCTTCCTCGAATTCCAGACCTTAAGGTACCTATAAAACGGTATGGTGGGATAAAGGTGGTGCACGAGATGATAGTTCTGATAGATGAAAATAGGGGTTAATAACCACTCCATACCCATACGGTTTGATGTACAGCGGTATAGCTCTTCGGCTTCGTGAGGAAAATGCGGTAGAAAATCAAAAGCGATAACTATGATAAACTTCGCTATACGCGTAGGAATAAAGAACAGTAGTAGATAATAATGCAGCCAACCTAAGGCCGTAACGGTCACAATAACAGTTATGGCAAATAAAACGGAAACATAAAATTCTCGACGTTCGCTCTTAGGTCTTTTCTTGAAAGTATTTCGTGATAGGTAAGTTTTAAAATAGATAACGTCCAATGTCAGCCATTTAAATGGCAACAACCAAGCTGGCCCTGTCCCGCTATAGATGTCTGGGTCTTTCTCACTGTGATTTGTGAAGCGATGATGTTTCATATGAATAAATCGAAACACTTGAAAAAATGGTCCTGGCTCAAGCAATGTCATCGCAGCTCGACCCGCCCAATCATTTATTTTGCGGCTTTTAAACACAGCACCATGGGTTGCATCATGCGCCGCAGGAAAAGCCATGTAAGACGCAATGGAATTTATTAACATGGCCCAGCCTAGCGGCAATTCTCCTTGAAGGTAAGCAAATGTTGAAACACTAAAGGTAATAAAAGCCGCAATCAATAAAGTAACAGTGGGCCAAGATATTCGTGGCTTCTGAATAAGTATTTTGAAAAGTTCAGTATCGTCGACTTGATCATTTACCGGAGAATACGTGTTCATTCTTACTCCAAACAGCAATTACAAAAATAGGAAAAAACCTAAGCACCCATTGGGTCCAGGCGGGTGTAATGTAATTATATATATTGGCACTATAAGTGTCAATATAAATCTTACGAATGGAGTTGAAGACAATTTCTTAAATGAGAATGCCCTTCATGATTAAACTCGGCAACCTATTACTTCAAAACTGCCAAAAATACCTTGCAACTCAAGTGTTGACATAGAATCCAGTATTCTATTTTTTTAATGAAACCATAATCCCGCGCTTGGGCGAGACTTTATTTTCGAGTGTTTCAATCCAAATATCTCGCGCGGCTTCCATGCCATTTAAAAACTCAACATTCAGGTTATCAGATGTTCGAGCCGCCAGCTGTGCCCCTGCAGCATAAGCCCTTTGCATTAGAACTCCCGGCCCCCAATCTTTATTACGCTTGCCAATTTGCGCTGGTGCAAAAAAGAATTCAGGCTTAGCACCTGGCATTTTTCCGCCACTGCGACGTTCTTCCCAGTGAGTGGCACCCACACCTATGGAACGCACCATATTATCACCAAGATAATTGTGAAGTATATTCCTTAGCTCACCATTTCCAGACATATCCACATAGGCAGTCTTTTTAGATGAGTCTATTTCACTCTCCTCACCATAAGTCACAATCTGTTGACAATCACCAAGGCTTTCAACAAATGCCTCATTCCTCGGAGATGTCAGGCCAACTAATTTACCATCGAAATTTGTCTCAGAATTTAGGAAGGCGGCCATACTAAATCCAGTCTTCGATGACACAGATCCAATCAAGACCTGTTCTGCACCCCAATAATTATTATCCGCTAGAAAATCAGCGAGCACATAGCCAGTCATAAAAAGCGGGAATAAAAGGCAACGTTCATTCTCTAATGTTTTATAAAGCGCCGGCTCGCCCGCAGTTCGACTATAACCATTGTACAGCTCTGGAAGGGGCTTGCGATGTTCGGCTATATCCACGAAAGAAGCTGCTTTCATTTTACCTGGTCTCATAATAACTTCGCTAGACATAGGTAAAAAGCCGTAAATGCGCTCGCCCACTTCTACACCGTTACATTTAGACTCAACAATGTCGGCCATGCCCCAAACGGGTACTTTACCCCAATTGACTCCATTATTGGAATCAACTGGATAATATTTCCAATATCCAATCATATCGCCAGAAACGGCATAACTAACATTATTGGCTGTAAGGCCGTACTTATCTATGGCAACGCGAACCTCGCCGTCAACTAAAGGACGGGATTTAGTTTCGATAATTTTGGTATTGCGGTAGTTGTCGCGGTCGATCAAAAGTTCCTGCATTTTCATCATTTTATTTCCTTAGTTCAAAAAAGAATGAAGCGTTCTGCGCGAGAGAAACCAAAAGTATGAGCAATAATGGCACCCAAAATTTTGGTTTCAGATAAGTGCTCATAAATGATTGCATCGGAAATGAAATTGTACCGTCAATGGCCGCCAATTTGTATTTATGGCTGTCTGCAAAACGAGGGTCGGATACGAGCAACATCAAGTCTCGGCGGCTTCGGTAGCGCATCGTACCAATAGAATGAAATCCTTCATCCGCGGAAGCATTCCAACTATCAATATAACCCCCTTTCTTGCGGAACATCAAGACTGGATGGCCACCACGTTTAAAGAGAGCCTTTGAAAAGGGTCCAAAATAATCTTGAATCAGCTTTGCACCGCTCATTTTTTCGCTCGTATCCGGATGCTCGATCTTTCCATCATGAAAGCGCACAAGGTTGAGCATGATGAATTCTTTGCCGTCATCCTCTTCCAAAAACTTTCTCAAAACAACAGGATCAGTTGGAGATTGAGACATACTTAACTGCTTAATGAAACTGTCAATTTCATTCCCTTTTAAAGGCCCCTTCCAGTTAAAATACCACCCTACGAACATGAGGTAAGCTATGGCTGCAACTAAACAAATCCACCAATTCATGATCTCACCTTTATAAGTAATTTGCCTTGGTTGCCACCACGAAAGAGCATCTCGAACGCTATTGGGAAACTTTCGATACCTTCAACGATATGTTCGCGAAAAATAAGGTCTCCTTTTTTCTGGGCCGTTAAAAGCGCTATGAATGCTTCCGGTACACGGTGCATATAATCTTTCATGGTGAAGCCCTGCATTTTGGCGCTTTGCGCAATAAGCTGCATGTAGTTTTTAGGACCAGACTGATTATAAAAATCAGCATATTGAGAAATGGCGCCACAGACGACTATTGTACCCTTGTAGTTAATACGCGCCAATACAGCATCGAGAATGTCACCGCCTACGTTATCAAAGTAGATATCTATCCCGTTCGGACACTCACGGGTAAGGCCTTCTCCAATGTTATCACTTTTATAATCTATCGCGCCGTCCAAAAGAAGTTCTTCTTTCAAAAACGCACATTTAATTGGCCCGCCTGCAATGCCGATAACACGCGCACCCGCCATTTTTGCGGACTGCGCTGCAATCGTTCCTACCGCGCCTGCCGCCGCTGAAACTACAACCGTTTTACCCGGCTCTGGTTTGCCGATATCCAGCATGCCAAAATATCCCGTGTACCCCGTCATTCCAAGGCCAGAAAGATAATGATTTGGAGGTGCAAGGTTCACATCAACTTTACGAAGGTGTTTCCCCTTCAATACGCCTTCGGTCTGCATACCCGTAAACCCAGTCACCCAATCGCCTGCAGCAAGCCCCTCATATTTAGTCTCCATTACTTCGCCAATACCAAAGGCTCTCATAATTTTCCCTGGTTGAACGGGAGGCATGTAACTGCGTTTATTCGTGGTCCATCCTGTCATGGCAGGGTCAATGGAAATCCAGTCAAGGCGCACCAAAACCTCTCCATCCTGAACGGGCGGAGGGTCATCATGAGTCAGTTCAAAAATATCATTACCGGTATCTGCTGTTCGGAATTTTGTGAGTCGATATTGAGATGTCATGAATTAATTTCCTAAAATTGATAGTCTTTTGCAGAAATGCGCTTGAATGTTGCTATATTCATAGCAGCATATGATTTTGTTTCAGGATTTAAAAACCAGATGGGGTCGTTAACCTGTTTAAGATCAAACCCTTCTTTTACGGCCTCAACCTTTCGAAATTTGAACGTTCCTGTCGTATCTACATCTGTCCGCACCCGCAAAAACAAAGGTATCGCATATACCGGTAAAACGGACTTTAGGTAGCTTGCAAGTTCAGCAAAATCGATATCTTTGACTAGAGTGATAGAGGCCATGCCAGCCCGCCCTTCGCAACCCGGCACTTCCACGCCGTAAACATTAGCCATATCAATGCCCTCAAATTTAGATAAAACATCACCGACTTCATTGGTGGCAACATTTTCTCCTTTCCAGCGATAAGTATCACCAATGCGATCAATGAAATAGACGTAACCCATAGCATCTCTGCGCATGAGATCACCGGTTCGAAACCATTTATCGCCCTTTTCAAAAACATTAGTAAGGATTTTTTTGTCGGTTTGTTTTGTATCATGATATCCTTGAAAGCTTTCTCGGCCTTGATCCATTATACGGCCAATAGCCTCACCGACTTCATCTATTCCCGATTTTATACAAAAGCCGTTATCATCGCGAATAGGTAACTCACTTTCTACGTCAAACTTGACAAATGCGGTTCCTATTTTTTTATCCAAAAATCGGGGTAATTGCCCAATAGCTCCGACTTTTCCGTCCAGATTCAAAAGTATTACGTTTCCCTCGGTCGACCCATAGAGTTCGTGCATAGATGGGACCTTAAATCGCTCGACAAATTCCTCCCAAACATCTCCCCTAAGTCCGTTACCAAATCCGGCTCTTAGGTTATGAGATGTTTCTTTTGGATGCGGCCGGGTATTTAAAAGATAACGACATAACTCCCCAATATAGACAAAAATCGTTGCCTTATATTCCGATACATCGGTCCAGAAATCAGACGCAGAAAACCGGCGTTTTAAGATTGTCGTCGCCCCATTATACAGCGCACTACCTATGGCCAAACCACCCCCTGTAATATGATAAAGGGGCAGAACAATGTAGATTCGGTCATCAGGCGATATTTTTGCTAGGCTAATCGGCATTCGAAATGTACGGCGCATGCGACTATGGACAAGTTTAGCAGCTTTGGGGAGACCAGTCGTTCCAGAAGTATAAATATATGCACATACATCATGAATAGTCAGGTTATCACGATAACTTCTATCTGGGCGAGTCGATAAACTATTTTCCAAGGCAGCTTCAAGATCATGGCCAAATTTTCCATCGAAGTCCCATAACTCAACTTCGGCATCTAATTTGCTAAGCATTTTTTTAGTATTTTTCGCCTGAGAACCAGAGGCGATAATAGCTTGAGCATCGACTATATTGATACAGTGCGCAAGTCCAACGTCTTCCAAATTACAATTCACCAATGCGATTTCTATACCGACCTTAGACAAACCAAACCACACTGCCGGGTAATCGGGACAATTTTCCAATACCAGAGCAACAACATCACCTTGTTTTAATCCCTGTCCCAAGGCCCAATGAGCCAATCGGTTAGCGCGGGCTTCGAAGGCTTTATAGGTCCAGCTCTCTCCTTCAAAGATGATACAAGGCTTTTCAGGAAATTTATCGACTGTTGCTTCTATTTCATCAGGTACCAGTACGTCTGGAGTTTGGTCGACCTTATCCGACATTTTCAACACACGATTCATACGTTTTAAAAACCGGGCGTAATTAATTACTTTAGATATCATGCACTGAAACTTTCATAAAACTTGAGCACTTCACACGCGTACTCTTGGGGAATATCTTCAAGCAGGAAGTGCGACCCGCCTTTGAGGATGATCGGCTCATAATCTCGCGTTCCCGGAATAGCTGGCCGGACCGACTTATACCCTTTCGGCGCTATTTGATCCTTATCTGAAAAAAGGTTCAAAAACGGCTTTTCGAAGTTTTTAAGTTTCTGCAAAGCCTGCCAGTTCTCCCTCAAAATAGGATTATCATTCCGCGTTGGCAGCATTTGTGTAAATTGCCGATGTCCCGTCAGATAGGATTTATCCGGATAGGGCGCAGCATAACTATCAATAACGGCTTGCGGCATGTCTGATAGAGCAAATTTTGCAATCGTTTTCCAATGTCTCCACCCCTTATTGAACCGGATCCAAAGCTGAAAAGCTCGCAAGAAGCCCGCGCCCTTTCGGGCCATTTTTGTGATAGGTTTATCGGGGTCCCTGTTCGCAAGACCTGTATTAGACATAATGATTGAACTGACTTTATCCTGATTATCCGCAATGGCGCGCAGACCAATGATGCCGCCCCAGTCATGTAAAATGAAGTGCGCGTCCTTGACGCCAACTTCCTCAAACAGAGCTTGTTTTACCCAGGCCTCATGGCGCGCAATAGTATAGTCACTCATTTTGGTCGGTTTGTCCGAACGGCCAGCGCCGATGTGATCGATAGCAATAGCGCGATACCCATTGTCCGCCAGAACCGTAATGAGATTTCGCCACATATAGGACCAAGTCGGGTTGCCGTGGATCATCACCACGGTCTGACCGTCCTTCGGCCCCTCATCCACATAGTGCATGCGAAGCTTGCCGCCCTCTTGGTCATCGACTTCTACATAATTAGGCGCAAAAGGATAATCGGTCAGATTTTCAAAATTGCTGTCGGAGCTGCGGTTATACTCCATGATTAGTCTCCCCAGACTTCATGATAGTCTTTTCGCAAAACCCGGCGGCTAGGCCTTTTATCCAAAAAGGCTTCGAGACCCGTCTGAGTAAATAAATCCCGAATGTCCTTTTGCGCATTCTCGGGACAGCCATCAACATGATCCCAGAGCCTTTGAGCCAAATAGAAACGGTAGGGCATGACAACAGAAGAAATAAACTCACCGCGCCATTTAAACTCGGCAAAACCAATACCACGTCCCAAAGGCGCTTTGACCTTTTCCGGGTTTACTCCCTGCTTTGCTAACCACTGCTCCGTATAGTCAACATGAGCCGAGAATTCTGCTGCATATTCTTCACCAACATACTTCATCAAGGCTTTAAGAGTTTCTGGAATGTTGTCTGCGCCATATAACCCGGTTTGCGGATTGTCCAATGTATGCTCCTCGGTGACTTCAGCCCGGTTCATGCGCTCGACCCAGTTCCATACTAGCGGCGCTGTCGTTTTCATCAAATATGCTGGCTTAGGGTCGCGGGCCAAATGAGCATAAAGCGGATTAAATAGCCCGTAATCCCCAATAGTTGGTTGATCACCAAGCAAGAAGAAACTCTTGCTTAAATGAGCACTATAGAGATTTAAAAACTCAGCATAACTCTGCTCGATCAATGCTTTAGTAGTGTCAAAAACCCCAAAAGCCATTGCGGCCTTGCGCATCCGTCCGGATGCATACTCAAAGCCGGTATCATTGCCTTTCACCCCCATTTCAAGAGACAGAACATCGCGGAAGCTGACTTTAAGAAAATCGAGGTTTTCTTCATCAAAATTCCAACGATAATGCATTGCAGGACGGAGCAGACCCTCATTACCAAAAAGCTGGAACAATAAAGCCACCGCCTTCGTAATAGGGTCCTCAGGAAACAACGGCTCACGGCCGAGCCCGCAGGCCTCAAAATATTCCAAAATGTCGGTGCCGTCCTGAACAATGTCCCCGTCAGGGGTTTCTATCACAGGCATAATAAAGCGCTGCATATGCGGGTAAATACGGGTCATAAACTCAGGATGTCCTGCGCCGCGCTCGGTTACAGGAATACGGTTACGCCGCATATAAGCGCGCGCCTTACCTGTATAGAGCGAGGCTTGCATGCCATATAATATGAAGTTTTGATTCATTAAGTACTTTACCTGTTCTGATTTTATCATTATGACACTAACAGTGCCATAATGATAAAATCAAGGGAATTTTAGAAAATCAGTATCTTTAAAGATAACATTTGTAGTAGAACAAGATTATGTCTGTAAAGTCTTTCTTAATTCCACGCATAGCCGCCAAAATGCTGAGCAAAAAGAAACTTGACAAAAAACGGATACGGTTTGAACGCACTAGAATTAAAACAGGCGAGGAACACATTGTAGAGTTTTTTCATGATCCCTCTGACCCTTACTCGCAACTCCTCGAAAAAGTTCTACCGGCATTTACTAAACGATATGAAATCAATCTTCTGACACATTTAGTCGGCCCACCAGACGAAGGGGCAGCACCGGAAAGGAGGAAACTGGCAGAATATTCCAAGATGGATACTATGCGGCTAGCGAAAAAGGCGGGTATCGATTTTAAAATCGAAGAGCGAGCAGCAGCGGCTAATACCACTGTTGCAGATGCTAGGCGGGAAAAGCTCGGTCACTATCTTGGCGGAACTTTGTATTATGGGGGCGAATGGTATTGGGGACTTGATCGTCTGCATTATCTTGAGGCGCGACTCATGGATATGGGGTTACGTCATGGCGGCAACAATAGAGATTTTATTTACTCCCCTCCGCTGAGCCCCTCCGAATTAGGACGTACAAATGCCGACCTTCACTGGTACCTATCCTTTCGTTCACCTTATACAGCAATTGTTCGAAACCGCGTAAAATCACTCGCAGACGCTTATGGCGCAAACCTGAAAATCAGATTTGTCCTCCCCATGGTTATGCGTGGCCTTCCCGTCCCAAAAGCCAAGAAAAAATATATACCGCTTGACGCGGCTCGCGAAGCGCGCAGGCAAGGTGTTGACTTTGGAAGAGTTCTTGACCCGGTCGGAAGGCCTATTGAACTTGGCTACTCCTTATTGCCTTGGGCGCGTAATCAGGGGCGCGAGTATGAATATGTCCAAGGGTGGCTAAAAGCCGTTTGGGCTGAGGGCATAGATGCAGGCTCAAAATCCGGCATGCAAAGTATTGTTGAATGCGCAGGTCTAAATTGGAATGAAGCGAAGAGTATTCTTGGCAATCAAGATTGGCGCCACGAAGCGGAAGCCAACCGCCTAGAAATGATGAAGCATGGTGTCTGGGGTGTACCTAGCTTTCGTGTTGGAAAAACGGTAACATGGGGTCAAGATCGACTCTGGGTTATAGAACACGCGCTACAAAAACTTACTAAAACATAAGAAAGGCAATCACATGCTGAGAAAAATCCTAATATCTATTCCCATGGTATTTTGTATACTCATGGGAAGCCTTGCATTTCTATCACCCGATATTATTGGCGGTATTTTAGGTGTATCAGCCGAAAATTCAGGAGGTCGAGGGACTATTTCAGGCGATTTCGGCGCCATGTTCTTTACGGGCGCTGGCGCGGCAGCGCTTGCCCTATTTCAAGAAAAATCAAATCTCCTATGGGTTTCAATTTCGCTTTTGGGTTTAACACTCCTAGGGCGATTATTTGAAATCACCTCAACGGGCATTGGTGAAACCACAATGCAGCCTATTGTGATCGAGGCTATCCTTGTCATTATGTTGCTCACCGCCCTCAAATTATCAAAAGAAGAGACTTAATCATGAAGAAAATTCTTATATTCGCATTGGGTTTATTGGCCATATTATTGATTGGCCGTCAGGTTTTTGTCCCCAAAATGGTAGAAAGAGGTTTTACAAGACTGGCCACGGCTAATGTCGGCATCGATAGAACGGCCGATCTTGCGGACGGGCTTCACGTTTACATGTGCGGCGCTGGGTCTCCTCTCGCTGATCCAAAGCGCAGCGGTCCGTGTATCGCTGTTTTAGCTGGAAAAAAGGCCTTTATTTTCGACGCTGGAACCAATGGTTCACAAAATCTTGGGCCAATGGGGTTCCCGACTGGGCGCGTCGAAGAAATTTTCCTGACGCACCTTCATTCAGATCATTTGGACGGACTAGGACAAATGCTTCTAGGCACATGGATTAATAGCGGCCGAACCTCACCAACCAAGGTCGCGGGCCCTGCAGGGACCGCCCAAGTTGTTGAAGGCTTTAATATGGCTTATCAAATCGATAGCACTTACCGCACAGCGCATCACGGCGCAAAGGTTGCTAATCCTGCTTCATTTGGCGCAACGGCCCGCGAAATTGATCTGTCTGGCGGCTCTAAAGTCGTTTATCAAAAAGATGGCGTCAAGATTACGGCGTTCCAAGTTACTCACGAACCCATTCACCCCGCCTTTGGTTACCGTATTGACTATAAAGGACGTTCAGTCGCGATTTCCGGCGATACAGCTTATGATCCAAATATTGCGCTCGCCTCTAAAGACGTGGATGTTTTATTCCATGAGGCGCTAAATATGGAGATGGTCAAAACCATGCAAGCCGCTGCCAAAACCAATGGCGCAAAAGGACTTGAGAAAATCTTGTTTGACATTCAGGACTATCACACCTCACCTGTGGATGCGGCAAAAACAGCGAAGCAAGCCGGGGCGAGCGACTTAGTGCTTTACCACATCGTACCCATGCTCCCGAGTGACGCCTTGATCCCGATGTTCGTACGGGGCGCTTCAGACGAATTTGACGGCAAAATTACAGTGTCGGAAGACGGCATGATTATCCGCCTTCCCGTTGACAGTGACGCTATTATTTACGAACATGGCTTATGAGTAAAAAACCGAAACTAACTGTAGTTGTAGACAAAGAAAACCCGCAAGCCGACGGACGCCGACAACGCAGTCAACGCTCGCGAGAAAAAATCCTGAGGGCCTATTGGGAACTGATGCTAGACGGCGATATGGAACCGAGCGCGGCTGCAATCGCCGAACATGCTGGCGTTGGCCTAAGGTCTGTCTTCCGGCATTTCGAAGATCTTGACACACTTCTGCGCGATTTAATGCATCTTTGCTATGATGAAATCACTCCAGAATTCATGACGCCTTTAAAAAGTAAGCATTGGAAAGACCAGCTTTCGGAGCTTGTAAATCGTAACGTCATGATTTGGGAACGCATTAAAGTGCCCAACATGGCGGGCGAAATCGGACGCTTCAAATCCCAAGTTCTGATGGATGATTACCAGCGTTCTCGTAATCTGGAAATATCAGGTATAAAGGCCATTCTGCCAAAAGATATCGACAATTATGATAAGGTCCTTTTGGCCCTCGACGCCTCTATGTGTTTCTCAACAATGCGCCGTTTGCACGAAGATAGGAAACTCTCAATCCCCAAAGTCAAAGGCGTTATGATCATGATGGTTCAGTCAATTATTGACGGGATAGACTAATCATCTGACAGGTTAACTTTGGCTTTCGCTTTAGTTGGCGCGCTTTTTTGTATGTAATCACCCGTCTAGGGAATCCAGTACATCTTTTAAAAGTCCCGCGCGATCAAACATTTTTGGCGGAAAGGTCATCCCCATGTGCTTTTCATATCATCCACATGACGACTATCTTCAGTAAAGCCGCCATCAACGGCCTTATCCAAGGCGGCATAGTCGACTCCTGCGTGATCCATTTAAGAATTTCAACATCTCAGACTTTCTTCCTGCACCAGCGAAAAAAGCCAATAAGCAATGCCAGTAGAGCAAGACCAATCAACAGTATGAATTTCCCATGATGTGCGAACATCCGTTTTACAGCATTCTTACCGATTTGTTTTACCGAATCATAACCATCAGGCATGTCGAGAACGCCCATCTCAGCGGCATAGTCCTCGTAATGCGCTAGCATATTTTGCAGTATCTGTGGTTGCTCGGTGCTTAAGTCTTTCGTCTCACCCGGGTCTTCGGCCAAGTTAAATAAACGCCATTTCCCATCCCCAACGGGCAGAATGCTCCGCAGGATTTTATAGTCGCCTTTATAAAGAGCCGAGTTACCGGAGACCTCAATTGCGCGGATGTCATCATCCACATATACGCTTTGCGCCTTGCCTTTAAGAATTGGTAGCAGGCTACGTCCCGTCATGGGTATATAGCCTTGCACCGCGGGGCTAATACCAAGCATATCCATTAAGGTTGGCGTGACGTCTGTCACCATGGCTGGAGAATGAATACGGCTTGGTTCTATTCCGGGTCCTGCCATAATTAACGGCGCTCTTATGCCGCCTTCCGTGGCGTAAAATTTATAAAGCGAGCTTGGAGATGCCGCAGCCAGAGCCCATTCTGTTCCGATAAACCCCCAGCTCCCTTTTTCGCCTATTTTGCCCAAATCAATATTGTAACCATTTAACTTCATCCACAGTCCAAGGCGAAGATCATGATCACCGCGATTAGGTTCTGGACCATTGTCAGAGGTGATTACAAAAATCGTATTCTCATACTGGTCCTTATCTTTCAGGTAAGACACAAACCGACCAATATAGTGATCCATCGCGTCCAACATACCCGCATTAACCTCCATCCGCGCCGCATAGAGTGCCCGTGTTTCAACATTAAGATCATCCCATTCCCGCGCATCATCAGGCATGGGTGCCAAGGGCGCGCCGCGCCTTATAAATCCAAGCTCTTGCGCCCGTTTATGCCTCTCAGCGCGAAGCACATGCCAGCCTTCATCAAATCGGCCTTCATATTTCGCGGTAAATTCGGGTGGGGCCTGAACAGGGATATGAATGGCTTGAAATGGGAGATAGGCTAGAAAGGGTTTTGAAGAGTCTGTCTCTTCCAAATAAGAGACCATCTTATCAACGATAAAGTTAGAAGAATAAAAATCTTCGGGAAGGCTAACCTCTACGCCATCTTCGAACCAAGGGGCATCAGCATAATAGGGGATATAAGATTTATCTTCCCAATTATCCGCACCTGAGGCCGCGAGCGCAAATGAGCGATCAAAACCGTGATTTTGCGGCATCTCATTAGCCTCTTCCCCCATATGCCACTTCCCGCTCATCAGCGTGCGGTAGCCTTTATCCCTCAAGCGATCCGCTATCGTCAGAACGCTAGGTTCAAGCGCCATAGAATATCCGGTTTTTCCTTCTTGCTCAGCTGGCAATATCTCTGGGATAGTCGCGATGCCTGTCTTGTGATTATCAAGTCCAGTTAAAAGCATGGCCCGCGTCGGCGAGCACAGCGGCGATGTACGGTATTGCGTAAACATCGCCCCGCGCGCGGCCAATGCGTCAATATTGGGCGTCTGCGCCTCCCCGCCATAAACACCGAAATCCATCAGCGCAGAATCGTCCACAAGTATCATCACGACATTCGGGGATGATGTCTCTTGCGAAAGGTCTTGTGCATGAGCGTTTTCAGAGAAGACTAGAAGCGCCAAGAGCAAAAATACCGACTTTAAATGCACTTTAGTCTCTCCAATTATTGACAGCATTTATATATAATGGCACAATGAGTGTCAATATTTACATAAGTGAGAATTACCATGAAAAAAGGTCTGATAGGTCTGGGAATATTAGTGGCACTCGCCGCTATTTTCGCCATGGCGCTCCCCTCCATTTTGAAATCCCGCGGTCTTCATCCTGACTATGCCGGACCGAGTTATGAGCTTTCAGGTCAACGCGCTTTAATTATCTCAACCAGTCACGGCGTCCTGAACAAGCCGGGCGAAACCAAAGGCAAAAAAACCGGCGTTTTCGGTTCAGAAATTTCAGTGCCTTATTATGATTTTCAAGACGCAGGCATGGATGTTAATATCGCCAGTATTAAAGGCGGCACAATCCCGATTGATCCTATGTCGTACAAGTTCATGATTATTACTGATGCCGACAAACGCTCACGGAAAGACGATGTTTTTCAAAACAAAGTCACAAAATCTTTGAAAATCGATAATGTCGATTTCACTGAGTATGATGTTATCTTTCTCGCGGGTGGATGGGGCGCGGCCTATGATTTGGGGCAATCCGAAGTCTTGGGCGAAAAAATCAGCAGCGCCTATTATGAGAGCAATGCCATCATTGGCGGTGTCTGCCACGGTCCGCTTGGACTCATCAAAGCGAAAGATGAAAGCGGAAACCTCTTAATTGCAGGCCGGAAAATGTCAGGTGTTACGGATAAGCAAATCAAGGAATTAAAAATTGATTTCACCCCTCTTCATCCCGAAGAAGCCCTGCGCGCAGCCGGCGCAAAATTTGAAGCCAGTACCGCCAAAAAAGACTTATTCGCCACGCACACAGTAGTCGATGATGAAGGCCGTTTCGTAACGGGTCAAAACCAGAACTCAGGCCATGTCACAGCACATGAAATGATGCGCCTGGTCGCAGAAAGATAGAGAGAAATAATGACCGAAACAAAACCCTGTAAACGCAAAGCCCATAATCGCCATGACGAATGCCTGCCCGCTCTGCGCCAGCGATATAAAAACCTATCCAGCGATACCAAAGACCTTTTGGATAGCCTGCTAAAAGACACAGGGTGTTATGACTATCTGGCGGCAGCTGATTAATGGCAAAAGCTTTGAAATGGGGACGGCGCATAATCGGGCTGCTCTTCTTCTTATTCATCTGTCTTTTCTGGCTGGCTTATTGCTCACCGCGTCCCGCCAATATGACGGACCCGGCCGTTTTGGCAGGGGATGGCAGTAAGGTCGATTACTGCGCCCTCCCCGAACTTGACGGCTCAGGCCTGATGGCTGTGGATATCCCAAAAGGCAATACGCCGGGCTGTGCCTATGAGCAATTCCCCATGCCTATTCTGGCCGATTGCACCGAGCCGCTCGTGGACGGCGCGCAAGACATTCGCGGGCTTTGGAAGGCGGTCTCCGGCAAGATCGGGCATATTGAACGGGTCGAGCAATGCGGCGCGCGCACTGTCATCACAACATCCGGCATCATCCACGACCTAGGCCCCAATAGTACAGGCGGCGTCGGCTCCAATGACACAGAAGGCTCGGTCAGCTTTATCATGGGCGGCAAAGACTACTGCATGCGCACCTCCGCCAGCGCGGTCTGGCGCAATGGCAAGCTAGAGTTCAACGCCTTTGGCTTTGGTCCTGTCGTTGTTCGGCGCTATCGAGACCGCAACGATATGATTTGGGAATATATCGACGGGTCTATTACGCGAATGGAGCGGATATGCACGCTTCCGCCAGAGCAAAAAACACCGAAACCAAGGGGTAAGCGCAGGGTGTTATTTTAATCGCCATGGCTGAGAAAATCTTCCTTCACGGCGTCCCCGATACGCCTGAAATATGGCGTCCATTATTTGAGACGCTTAATCTAGACCGCACGCCCGAAAATGCTCCTACACTTCCAGGCTTTACAGGCCCACCACCAAATAATTTTGGTAAAACAAAACAAGCCTATGTGAAATGGTATATTACCCACATTGAGTCTGTGGCGAACCGGTCGGGACCGGTGGATCTAGTAGCCCATGACTGGGGCGCTCTTATCACGCTTCGCGCTATCAGCCTAAGACCTGAACTTATCCGAAGTTGGGATATCATAAGTGCAGTTCCCCACCCGGATAATCTTTGGCATTCAACCGCGAAGATGTGGCAAACGCCAATTATTGGCGAACTTATGATGCTATCGACCACGAAGAAACGCATTGAGGCACTCCTGAAAGACAACCATCTGCCGCCCAATTTAGCCAAGCATGAAGCTGCCGCCTTTGGGCGTCATATGCGTAAGTCTATTTTGTATTTGTATCGTTCGGCCAGAATACTAGGCACCGACTGGTATCCTGATTTTGAGAAGCTACCACAGAATGGGCTAATACTTTGGGGCGAGAAAGACAAATTTGGGCCCGCAAAAATGGGAAAGATATTTGCTCAGCGTTACAACCTGCCCTTTATCAAAATCGAGAATACAGGCCACTGGCCATTCGTTCAAAATCCCAAATCAGTTGCGGATCACCTTAATCATCACTGGACGGAAGCAAAATAGAATTACAGGTGACTATTAGCACCACCTCTCAATTCGGCCACCACGCCACGACATCATCTTCCGCCGCCTTGTCCGCTAGCGTCTTATCAATCTGGATTGGGACTTCCATTGAATAAGGGTAGAGCGTTGGAATGCGTCCGGCTTGGTGTTTCTTTAGGAGCGCTGTGAGCTGTGCGAGTTTTTCCGGATTGGTGTCCGCGAGGTTATTTTTCTCGGTTGGGTCATCGGCCAAATTATACAGCCAGTTCTTATCGCGGCGGCCTTCGTGTTGAAGCTTCCAATCACCTGCTCGCACGACTTGCAGATAGCCGCTCTGCCAATAGAGCGCATCGTCTTCGCGGGTGAAACCGCCATCATCCGCAATGAGGCTTAGCATATTGCGGCCATCGATTTCCACATCTGGTAGGTCTGCTCCGGCTGCGGCCATAAGTGTGGGCATGACATCAATATGGGCGACGGGCGTGTCGATTTCAGTCCCAGCCGCGATACGGGCGGGCCATTTTACAAACATGGGCGCGCGGATGCCGCCTTCAAACATGGTCAGCTTCCAGCCGCGATAAGGGGCGTTGATATTGTCGACGCCGATATAGCCGGCCCCGCCATTATCGCTTGAGAAGACAATTATGGTATTATCAGCAAGGCCCTCCTCTTCAAGCTTGTCCATGACGCGTCCGACAGACCGATCGAGAGCGCGGAGCATACCGCCATAAACTTTCAAGCGGTGGGTGGCGGTCTCACCTAGAGCCGCGTCTACGGCGTCATAATCGGCTTTTGTTGATTGCAGAGGCGTGTGGACGCCCCAATGGGCCAGGTATAAAAAGAAGGGGCGGTTTTTATTGGCCTCAATCACTTTTAGGGACTCATCTGTCCAGTAATCTGTCAAATAGTCGCCGGGCCGGAAAGGCTCTCCGCCATTAAAACTATTGGCAAAATCACCCCGCGCCCAGAGGAATTTATCAATCGGGTCAAAGTCGAGTTCTGCATTTACGACATTCTCATCGTCTTTGGGCAAATAATACATATCATCCATATGCAGGGACTCTTCAAAGCCCTGATTATGGGCAGCGCGGTCGCCATATCCGAGATGCCATTTTCCGATATGGACAGTATGATAGCCTTTATCCTTGAGCGTTTCGGCAATCGTAATTTCTTCTGAAGGCAGGCCTTGGCCATAGAAATCCGGCACATCGCCTTCAGGTTTCGTGTAGACATTACGCGGCAACGGACTATCGCTTTTGGATTTCAGGTCATTGGCAATCATCGTCACCATACGGCCCATGCCCGGCGGCGTGGGCGTATATTCATAACCCGTCCGCGTGGGGTAGCGCCCCGTCATCAACATAGCCCGAGACGGCGCGCAGGTCGCATTGCCAGCATAGGCTTGGGTGAAAATAGCCCCTTCACTTGCAAGGCGATCTATATTAGGCGTGGATATTTTCCCGCTGGCTAGACCACCGCCAAATGTCGAGATGTCGTTGATACCAAGATCATCGGCAAGAATGAAAACGATATTAGGTAAACTATTTTCAGCGGTAGTGTCTGGCCCTTGTGCCCAATCAATATTTATAGTCGGTCCAACCTCTGGCTTCCCTTGGGATGTCACGCGCTTAAGAATTATATCGACGCGGTTTTGATAGACATAAGTCCCGCCAATAATGGCCGCGAGCCCCAGCCCCGTTAAGAGTTTCCAACGCAATTTCATGTTCCAAACAAGGCTTCGCAGCCGGTCCCTTTTAAGATTTCATCGACGTGTTTTTGATCTTTCGACTTCAAATCAAAATAAGCTTCTCGAATCCAGCCCAGCGTTTTGGCCTGATACTTAAATGTAGGCTGTGTCCAGGGCGCGTCGTCAACGCGAGTTTCAAATGTCTTTTTGCCTGTCATGACAGCTTTGGCATTAGCCAGCATAACAGGTGTATAAGTCCGGCCAATTTCTGTTAACAACGGCCCTAGGATCTCTTTGGCACTTGAAGCCTCAAACCAGTCATCCGCCTGGGGTGAGAGACCCGACAAATCCTCCATGCGGTCTATCCACGCCCGCACACGAGCCGATATGTCCCGAGTTATTTTAGCCGAGGTCGGTTCGACAATCGCCAGCTGCGTCATCTGCCCAAAAACCGCGAAATCGGCCGCCGATGGCCGACTACCAAGCACATAGCCTTCTTGCGCGATTAATCTGTCAAGTATGTCAACAAACCGAATATAGGCTGCCTCAATAATGGGCGCTGTTATTTCATTAGATCCGACGACATAGAGCCTATCTATCTGGCGTTGTGTGAAGTGGTCAGATAAGTTATGTGCGGTTCCGTCATCGATAACCGAACTCCCCCAAAAAACGAGCAGCGGTCCAACATTTTTGTTATCAGCCTCATGCGCCCAACGATAATGGAACATCGCTTTGGTCAGCCATTCATCAGCAAAATCTTCAATCAAGTCATTAAAGAATGCCATAATGGGATCAGCCGGAATTACAGAACGGCCTTCATAGGCTTTTTCAAAACGCCTTATAAGCGGCGTCGAATCTGTAACCGCCACTATTTCACCACCCTTACCCGGCAAGAAATATGTTGGTAGCAAAGCTACTTTCGGTTTGGGAAAACCCTTCGGCACTTGCCCAGTCGTCCAGTGGACACGAAAAGGAATTTCTCGAAAACGCATAAGCGATAACATCTTGCGGGTATATGGCGATCCCGGTGCGCCCATTAGGTCTATTGGATTTATCATATATAAGAATTAATTATTGGCACTTATAATGTCAATAGAATTGTTTTTCTTATAATATTATTTCAAAACCTGCCGAAATTAGTGGTAACGAGGACGCCCCCAAGGTTAGTAACCCGCTATGAAACACACTTGGGTGAGTATTTTCTCCGCCATACTCTTTGAAGTTGGGTATTTCCATTCAGCGTTAGAAAGCGGAACGGTCTCTCCACGTCCTTCACCCTTTGACTGTTTGTAGTATATTGCTCTCAAATCTTTGTATCTGAATAATTCACAATCACCTTGATAATAAACTTCGAAAGACAAGTTTCCATACTCATTAGGTACGAGCAGGTCTTGTAGTTCCCAATAGTACACATACCCATCATTTTTACGCATCTTATCAAAGTCTACATAGAAGGTATTACCCACCGCATCATCACCAATCTTCTCCCAATCTGCATATGCGGATGATGCAAACATTGTTGAGAAAAAGAGTGTGAGGATAAGGGTCAAATGTTTCATACCCTCAATTTGCACAACTACCCTGCCCTTGGCAAGCCACTAGTCTCTTGTTAAGGGAAGGACATGAAAAGATCAGTTTCTAAGGGTAAGATTACCGTGTCTGAGGACGGCACGATTGTTCGCCTCCCCGTTGACAGTGAAGGCATAATTTACGAACATGGCCTATAATAGCGAGATTATGATAATTAAATTAGGGCATGGAGATTTTATTCGCCGTTAGGAGGAATAAAATAGACCGAATAGGAGAAAATTCATTTTTAAAAAAACAGGAAACAAACCACATTATTTTGATCAACTAAATTAGTTGATGTTTCGACCTCGTAAATGTGAAAACTACCCACTCATTCAAAACCACTAATTTTCATTAACTGGTTTCGTCCGGCCAATAGAGCTGCATCGGATTTGTTATGAGAAGTTTCTTTTGCAATTCCGAATTTGGCGCCAGCTTAGGGATTAGATCAACCAAATGGCCGTCGTTAGGGATGTTCGATTGCATGTTTGGATGCGGCCAATCCGTGCCCCACAGGACACGGTCCTGAAACATCTCAACCAGTGGCCCGACGCTACGTGTGAAATCGTCATAAGGCATGCCTTGCTCTGACAGCCGGTCGGCACAACTGACTTTAGTCCATACATTTGGGTGGCTGTCCAAGAAGCGCATGAAGGCTTGAATTTCGGCGCCGTCAGGCCCTTGGGTAACGTCAGGTCGCCCCATGTGGTCGACAACAACATGGGTTGGTATGGCCTCGATAAACGGCGTTAGTTCTTCCATTAGGTCAGCTTCAAAATACACAACAACATGCCAGCCGAGCCGCTCTATTCGTTTGGCTACCTCTAAAAATTTATCTTTGGGAGCATTGTCAACGAGGCGTTTAAGGAAATTGAACCTTACGCCACGAATTCCGCCCTCGTGAAGCTCATCAAGTTCAGCGTCAGATATAGCTGGATCAACAACGGCAACGCCTCTGGCCATTCCGCCTGATTGCTTGATGGCATTTAGCGTGGCACTATTATCTGTTCCGTGACAGCTGGCTTGCACAATCACATTACGCGAAAACCCAAGATGATCGCGAAGTGTAAATAGTCTTTCAGGACCCGCATCCTGAGGGATATATTTAGCCTTTGGAGAAAACGGAAAATTAACCTGAGGCCCGAAGACATGGCAATGCGCATCAACGGCGCCTTTCGGAGGAACGTAAGAAGGCTTCGAAGGTCTGTCTTTCCAGCTTTTAATACGGCTCATTCGTAAACCTTTCCGTCCATAAGCTTGCGGGCCGTCCTGAGCAGGCCGGTTTTTACAACTGTTCCGTTTTCCCATTCAAGCTCGACGGTCAAGGCGCCGGTAGGATGCTCTACATTTACGCGGCAGGGGTTAGCGTCATCAAAAACCGCCAAATCTTTTGCGATTCCGTCTTTGACCATACATCCGGCGGCATCTGTCGCAGCGGCTAATACACCTACAGCTTGATGAACGCGGTGCGGAATAAATGTACGTGTATTGATAAGGCCGCCATTTCGAGGCGGTGATATGAGGCACATTTTCGGGATGGTCTTATCCGTCACATCGCCAAGCCCCATTTTCTTGCCCGCCCATAGTCGAATACGTTCTATGTGTTCCTTTAGTCCTGTCTTATTCTCTAGTTCCGCAGGTGTCTCGTATCCTGAACACCCCACATCAGAGGCTCGAAGAATAACACTTGGCATACCATTATCGATGAGAGTGCATTCAATGCCCATAAATTCATCAATGGCATTACCAGTTGGAAGAAGTGCTCCGCACTGCGCGCCTGCTGTCCCATAATAATATTGCATAATAGGGGCATGTTCGCCAGGGACGCCATCAATACAGCTATCGCCGTCATAGGTTACTCGTCCGCTTGGCGTTTTGACGATGAGTTCAGCTCGAGATTCTGAGTTGACCATAAACACCTTAATCAAGGTTTCGTCGCTTGTTGGCTGAACCAATCCGCGCTCAATGGAAAATGGACCAACGCCAGCAAGCATATTCCCACAGTTTTGACTGTCTGAGACCGCGCTTGTATTTGGCGTTACCTGTAAGAATAAGTAATCAACATCACAGCCGTCTTTTTGTGATGGCGATACTATCGCGACTTTGCTCGCAAGGGGGTGTGCCCCGCCTATACCGTCAATTTGCCGGGCGTCTGGCGAGCCCATAATTTTTAAGAGTAGAGCATTCCGAGCTACAGGTTCGGCAGGTAAATCTTTGGCCAGAAAGAACGGACCTTTAGACGTGCCGCCTCGCATCAACATACAGGGTATGCCATCAGACATATTTTAAGCCTTTGGCCGCCAGTTTTTCGCGCATGCCGTAAACATCTAATCCAAGTTCTCCCTCTGCAAATTTTGCGCGATTGCGGGCCTCTTTTTCTTCGCGTGCAATTGCCCTGTCGCGTACAACTTCAGCCTTTGCTTGAGGGATAACGCAGACACCGTCATCATCGGCGACGATAACGTCGCCAGGGTTGACCGTTTCCCCGGCGCAGACAATTGGGATGTTGACCGAACCCAGAGTTTCTTTGACGGTTCCAGTGCCGCGAACATATTTGCTCCAGACAGGAAATCCCATCTCCTGCAAATCCGCGACATCTCGACATCCACCTTCTATTATGAGGCCGCGAACGCCGCGTTTTAAAAGAGCCGTCGCAAACAAATCCCCAAAATATCCAGCATCAGACTCTGAGGTCGGTGAGATGACGAGGATATCTCCTTCCTGGCATTGTTCGACGACCACATGGATCATCCAATTATCGGCTGGAGGGATAGACACCGTGACCGCATTTCCCGCAATTCGCGCCCCGGGATAAATTGGGCGCATATAAGGTTTCATGCAGCCCAAACGGCCATAAGCCTCGGATACGGTGGCGACGCCCGATTGTGCCAACCGATCAACAATATCCAAGTCGACCCGTTCAATATTTTGAACAACAAGAGCCATTTTCACCTCCATAAAATTTTGGAAACCATATCGCCTTAGATGTTTGCAGGGCAAGTTCGGACTTCCCTCAAGGTATAAGTTTATGCTAACTAAAACCTATGGAGCCTTGGTCATTTAATCTTCGACATATACGAGCATTCGTAAAAACGTGCGAACTTGGGACGTTATTGACGGCCTCAAAAACTGTTCATATGTCCCAACCTGCGATGACACAAGCGATTGCCCGTCTTGAGAATCAAATGGATATGAGCCTTTTTGATCGTCAGAGCGATGGCATGCAGCCAACTGAAACTGCTCTAACTTTAGTGCCACGGTTAAAAGCCTTTCTTGGGTTTATCCGTTCGGCCCGTATAACACACACTCAAATAAGAGCCTTCTTGGCACTGGCACGCGGGGGAAGTTATTCAGAGGCGCATAAAACCACGGGTCTCGCCCGCGCCTCGCTACACAGAGCTGTCTCGGATTTGGAGGCTGCGCTAGATCAAGAGTTAGTTCGCCGAAGGGGGCGAGGTTTGGAAATAACGGAAACCGGGCGTCTCGCCGCGAAGCGCTTTTCGTTGGCTGAAGCAGAGATGCGGTCCGCAATAGAAGATATAGAGATTATACGCGGAAAAGCCGCTGGGCGCGTGGCTATCGGAGCCATGCCTTTATCGCGCGCCCGAGTATTACCAGAGGCGATTGTTGCGTATCAAAGAAAAGCGCGCGATTGTGAAATTTACGTTTCTGAAGCCTCCCATGCAGAGCTTATTGAGCCTTTGCGCAATGGGGATCTTGATTTTCTAATCGGGGCTTTGCGCGAACAAAGTCCAGGACTAGATCTTGTCCAGTCACCTCTGTTTGAGGATTGTCCCGTTGTATTTGCGCGCAATGACCATCCCTTAAGTGGCTGCTTAGATAATGACCTAGAGGCTTTATCCCAATACCCATGGTGCCTACCGCCTAAGGGCGTGCCCTTGAGAGATAGCTGGGAGCAGATGTTTGTAAGCGCAGGCTTAAATGCACCGGGGGTACATGTTGAATGCGGGTCCGCATCAACACTTCGTCAAATCCTTATGCAGACAGATTATTTAACCGTACTGTCCCCGGATCAAGTCGCGGCAGAATTGCAGGCCAATTGGGTCAAAGTGGTGGGTAAGACCTCCGAGGAAATGCGCCGAACAATAGGGCTAACATATCGGGAAAATTGGCGGCCTACCCAAGCACAGCGTGAGTTTATGCAAATACTTCGACGAGTGACATAGTTTATAGTTCGTATTTTCTTATAATTCAGGAATACTTCTGATTTGTTGACCAAGTGCATATGATCTAGATTTAAATAATGAAACTACCTGTATGTTTTTTAGGGTTTGGCGAAGCAGGACAAAGCTTCTGCAGCGATAAGCGTTGGCAGGGGGAGGCTTACGGTTGTGATGTAAAATTGGAACAGGATGATAATCGCTTAGCCAAGTTGAATGACTTTGAGCGATTTGGCGTTAAGGCCATTGAGCCCGTAGACACTCTTTCAAATGGGTCTAATCTTATCCTATCTGTTGTAACTGCAGATCAAGCTTTAAAAGCCGCCGAACGTGTCGCATCTTTTTTGAAAAGTGGCACCTTATATTTGGATATGAATTCGGCGGCTCCAACAACTAAACAAACTGCTGCCACATTAATGCATGATAAGGGAATAGATTATATTGATGTGGCGATCATGTCGCCTGTAATTCCCAAGCAACTTGATGTGCCACTGCTATTGGCAGGAGTTGAAGCTGATCTCGCTAAGTCGAAGCTCTCCGAACTCGGCTTTCAAAATATTCGTATTGTAGGAGAGCAAATCGGTCAGGCATCAGCAATTAAAATGCTCCGCTCCGTCATGATTAAGGGCATTGAGGCACTTACATCCGAGTGTGCACTAGCGGCCCACCGCGCAGGAGTCGTTGATGACGTTTTTGGCTCAATGGGAGAGAGTTGGCCTAGCCAGGCAGACTATAATCTGGACCGTATGATGGTGCATGGTGTGCGCCGAGCTGCAGAAATGGATGAGGTTGTGAAAACGCTTGAGGATCTGGGTGTTGAACCACTTATGTCTCGCGGTACTGTGATGAGACAGCGCGCGATAGGGTCTTTGGGCTTTAATCCGCCTCCAACCAATCTTACAAAAAAACTGGAAAAATTAGATATAAACTTTGACGAGGCTACGAAATGACATTGATTATTGATTGCCATGGGCACCAAACATTAGTGCCTGAAGCGCACCTCAAATTTAGAGAAGCTCAGAAAAAACGCCTGGCTGACCCGTCAAAGCCGAGGCCAAGCCTACCGGAATATGAGGACAGCGAACTACATGAAATCATCGCCAACAATCAATTCAAGCTACAACAAGAACGCGGGGCAGATATAACCATATTTTCGCCTCGTGCCTCGCGCATGGAACCCCATATCGGTGATAGTGAAACCTCCGTTGATTGGTCACGTGCTTGTAATAACATGATTAAGCGGAGTGTTGATTTATTTCCAGACAACTTTGTGGGTGTCTGCCAACTACCGCAACAGGTCGTGAGCGGAAAGCCGGTGGGGCTTGAAGACGCAATTTCAGAGCTGGAGCGCTGTGTTCTCGAACTGGGTTTCGTTGGCTGTAATCTGAACCCTGATCCATCTGGAGGGCATTTTAGCGCGCCGCCACTGACAGATCACTATTGGTATCCCCTTTATGAAAAAATGGTCGAACTTCATGTTCCAGCCATGATTCATGTCTCGGGCTCCTGCAATGAATGTCTTCACGCAACCGGTTCTTACTATATGGCGGCAGATACCAATGCTTTTATGAACCTTATGACGGGTGATTTGTTTTCTGATTTTCCCGAATTAAATTTTATCATTCCTCATGGCGGTGGGGCAGTGCCTTATCATTGGGGCCGCTATCGAGGGCTTGCGGATATGCTAAAAAAGCCGTCGCTGGATGAGTATGTCATGAGCAATGTATATTTCGATACATGCGTCTATCACCAACCGGGTATTGATTTGTTGTTCAACGTGATTAACCCCAAGAACATTCTCTTTGCCTCAGAAATGATTGGGGCGGTGCGAGGTATCGACCCGCAATCGGGCCAATATTTTGACGACACCAAAAAATATGTAGAAGCGCTGGGGCTACCTGCAGATATTCGGCATAATGTATTCGAAGGGAATGCGCGGCGTGTATATCCGCGACTTGATGCTCAGCTCAAAGCTAAAGGGCTGTAGGATATGAAAGTCGTCGTTGCAGGTGAAGGAGCATTCGGTCGTAAACATCTCGCAGCTCTAGCCAATATTGACGGAATAGAGGTTGTATCTCTGGCAGGGGGTGTTGAGCAGACGACTGAAAAGGTTGCCGGTGAATACAAGATTCCGCACTGGTCACTGGATCTCAGTGAATGTTTAGCACAACCGGGCGTCGACGCGGCTATCTTGGTCACGCCAACACCTATCCACGCAAAGCAAGCGATGCAGGTTTTGGATGCCGGCAAACATGTTTTCGTTGAAATACCCATGGCAGATAACATCGAAGATTCTCGGGCGCTGGCTGAAAAAGCCAAGGCCACTGGGTTAGTCGCAATGGTTGGACATGTCAGGCGGTTCAATCCACCTCATCAATGGGTACATAACAAAATTCTATCAGGCGATTTGAGTATCCAGCAAATGGATGTCACCACATTTTTCTTCCGTCGTATAAATACAAATGCGCTGGGTGAGCCACGCAGCTGGACTGACCATATCCTTTGGCACCATGCCGCTCATACAATAGATTTATTTATGTATCAGACGGGAGAAGAGGTTTCCGATGTTTATGCGGTAGCAGGACCAATAAATGCTGAGCTCGGAATTCATATGGATATGGCGATCATCATGCGCACGCCCTCAGGTAAGATTTGTAATTTGTCTTTGTCTTTTAACAATGAAGGACCACTGGGGACTAACTTCAGATATATTTGCGACAACGGTACATATACAGCCTATTATGATGACATTAATACCGGCTTTGGTGAACATATTGACGTGTCTGAAGTCGATGTTTCCACGAATGGTATCGAACTCATGCAGCGGGAATTTTTTGCAGCAATCCACGAAGGCCGCGAACCCAATGGGTCCGTTGCTAAAATTCTGCCGACCATGGAAGTCATGGACAAAATTCAGCAATTAGTAGGGAATTAATGACCGTGGCCCATAAAGTTTAAACTAAAAATCGAAGAAGAACAATAATATGAAAATCCAAGTCGCAATCAACGGCCGCCATGTGTTTCATCTGGCGTGAGCATTCCATCTTTGTTTTTGTCGAGAGCCGTGAGCACAATTGATGTCTCCGCAATTTCTTGGGCCGAAAGACTACCGTCGCTGTCTGAATCGATTTTCCGTTGATGCGTGAAATTCGTTCTAAGGTTTCTGCCCGATCTGGAACCCTGGTATTCTCTGCGATTACAGGGCTTGTTGACGTATCCGTGCTATTGTAGTGCAACCCATAACAATCAGAGCCATGGGGATGGCACAAGTTGAAGATTTGAGTATCTTGGGATTGTTGCGGTATCTGAGCATATCGAATAATTTATCAGTGAGTTTTTTCATTTTAAAGTCACAATCTCTTCTGCGATTGTGGGGTGGACAGCGCATGTGCGATCAAAATCTGTCTTCGTTAAGCCTGCTTTCACACAAATCCCTAAGGCCTGAATTATTTCAGGACTATCATCACCGACGAGGTGAATGCCAATCACAGTCTCCTCGCTCCCGGCAGTGATCAATTTCATAAAGCAACGTTGATCTTTTTCAGCGAGTACATTTTTCATCGGCCGAAAAGATGTTGTATAAACATTAATCCCGTCGCCATGCGTTTCTCGGGCTTGGGCTTCTGTCAAACCAACAACGCCTATGGGGGGAATAGTGAATACAGCGCTTGCGATATCATTATGGTCATAGGCCTCTGGTGTGTCTCCATAGAGGGTTTGTATAAACGCCATACCCTCACGAATAGCCACTGGCGTTAAGTTCACTCTGTTTGTGACGTCACCGACAGCAAAAATATGTTCTGCACTACTTCTTGAATATGCATCTACAATAACGGCTCCGTTTTTATCTGTTTTGATTTCCGCATGCTCTAAACCCAATCCAGTCGTATGTGGTTTTCTACCTGTGGCCATAAAGACAAGATCCGTCTGTATTTTCGTTCCGTCTTGGAAGGATACGTTATAGCCTTGCTGTGTTTTATTGATTTCAGTCGGGATCAATTGAAACCGCGTTTCAACACCGAGCATTTTTTGATGTGTGCCGGCTATCTCTCGAACATCATTGTCAAACCCATTTAAAAGTGCATCACCTCTATAAGCCTGAACGGTCTTCACACCCATACCTGCGAATATACCCGCAAATTCACAGGCAATGTATCCGCCGCCAATAATCAAAATACTCTCCGGTAAGGCTTCCAGTAAAAACGCCTCATCTGAACTGATTGCATGCTCAAAACCTTTTATGTCTGGAGCCCATGGCCGACCACCGACGGCGATAAGTATATTTTTAGCAGTCACCTTTTTCCCACTTGTGGTGAGGCGTACTGTGTGAGGGTCAACAAACTCAGCTCGCTCAGAAAACAGTGTTGCTCCATTACGGTCCAGTATTCCCGCGTAGATGCCGGAAAGCCTGTTCACCTCATTTTGAATTGAATCTCGTAAAAGCTTCCAATCAAACCGGATGTTATCACCTGACCAACCATATTTTTGAGAGGATTTAATGGCCGCCCCAAATTCAGCTCCGTATACGAGATATTTCTTTGGGACACACCCTCGGACAACGCAGGTTCCTCCGGGTTTGCTTTCCTCAGCCACCGCAACTTTTTTACCTAATTGGGCAGCCATGCGGGCAGAGCGTACTCCGCCTGAGCCGGCACCGATGACGAAGAGGTCATAATCATATTTACTCATATTAAACCTATCTACTATCTCAAGGATAGTCTCCTTGAGCCCAAACTGTTACACACAATGGTAGGAAGTTGCCCTTCCAGACGGAACACACCTCATCTGAAAATCACTCTTTTAATTCGGCGGCCTTCTTCAAATATCTATTGGAAGACGAAAAGGTATAATTCCGTGCCGGAGCATTAAAGGTGCGCTCGGCAACAATTGCCAACGCATCGCCCAAGAGTTGATAAGCATTAGCATTTTCAGGTTGGAGTTTCGTCAGATGCCAGGCAAGTTGAGCCGCGCCCAGCTCATCACCAGACTTCAATTCCGCCTGAGCCTTAGCCATGAGTTCATTCACACCACCAACAAGATCGGCCATACGCTGGGCCTGCTGAACCGGATTCTCCCTGTGCAAATTTAGAGGGTTACCGTCAAACCAGCCGAGGTCTTGCGCGTAGATGTCCCTAACCGTTCCCCACACACTCCCGTAATAATCCTGTAAATAATCAAGATGAGCGAGGTGGTCGGGCAGCGCTGCATACTCCACCAATTCATCGGGTGTCAGATATTTTTTTGCGCCCTCAATGGTCTTGTCATAAACCCAATTCAGCGCCTCATGGTAGTTTCTGAGCACTGTCATGGTGTCCTCAGTGATAGGGGTTGTATGCCCCCCGACCAAAACAAGAGGCTTCTCAGACATCATGCTGGCCAGACTGGCAATCCAGTCTCTCGTCGATCGTCGCGCTGTGCCCCGTAAAGGATAAACATTCGGCCAAGACTGATAAAAATTGTCGCCAGCAAAAATCACACGTTGCTCAGGTAGCCAGACATATAGCTGATCATCTGTCTCCCCCGGCGCTGAAACAAGATCTATCTTTATCCCGGATATTTCCAGAGATAGTCGATCGTCTTCAAAACTGTGTGTAGGCTGAACGGTACCTGACCGTCTGGCAAGGGTAGATTCTACGCCCGCAGCGTTGACGCCACCACGAGGTGGCCGCGCTGGCGGGATCGCGATACCGACACTTATTTTTTGCTCTTCGGGTAAATCAAACCCTTGCGTGTTTGATGGTCTTGCACCGCCGGACAGACCAATCTCAGCCTGATGTCTGGTTTCAGATTTAAAGTTCTCTCGCGCCCAAACTTGTATTCCCTTGCTTTCATCATAGAAGGCAATAGCGCCGTTGGTATGATCGTTATGACCATGCGTATAAATTATGGCCCGAACGGGCTTGTCGGTGATTTTTTCGAACTCTTGTCTAACTAATTTTGACGCGGCAGGTATCTGTCCCGGATCAATGATCACCACGCCGTCTTTACCGACAATCATACTGTTGGCAGACACCGTGTAGCCGATTGCAGTGTAGACATTGTCGGCAACCTTTATTATCTGCTTCTCGAACATTTTATTTCTGTCGAGCAGTTTCTTAGTGGCTTCACTTTGTGTAGTAACGGAAAAATCACTTTGCACTGAAACGATGGCTTCATTCTTTACAGAATCAGGACTGACAGAATCACAACCCAAAAGTATTATGCTGGTCAACAATAATGTTACTTTACTTTTATAAAACATCGTTTCTCCCTCATTTGTCTTTTCATAACTTGAAATTCGGAAATTAAATATAAGAATAATACAGCTCAGTAATTTCAAATCAAAAAGGAATAAGGATAAGACCTATATTACGGGTAAGCTAGCCTTATCTCATCACCAAAATTTAGAAGTTAGTTCTGAAGTTTACCCCGTATTTTACTTCACCATATTGACCAATACGGCAAGAATAGTTTTGTCCACCCGCAGGGCCGTCTTGAATGCCTGAACAGTGGAACTCTTCGGTTAGATTGTTACCGAATACTCGAACCGAATGCTGTAAATCCTCACCAAAGCTATAGGTCGCGTCTGCATTAATATAGTTTTGTGACGGGGCCGTGTCGCGTGCCGTATCCTGTGAAAACGTATAGAAGTAATCTGACGCATATCTCCAGGAACCTGTCAGACTAATTTCTCCACCAGCCAAATCAGTCGTGTAGTTTAAGAGAACATTCGCTGTCAGATCAGGGGTATTTGAAATTTCATCTCCAACGGCAACATTTGCAGCCGCGGGTAGGCCGTTAACATCTGTGACTTCAGTATCAACGTAACCGACTGCGCCTTGGAGATACCAATTATCTGTAATCGCAAATTTTGCGTCGAGTTCAAAACCTAAAAGATCTGTTCCTGGTACATTTAATAAGGCCGGTATTTTTCCGCCACCGCCTGCAGGAATAATATCAAAGAGTTGTAAATCTTCCCAATCATACATAAATACAGCGCCGTTTAATTGCAGGCGATTATTAACCAATGTTGACTTAAAGCCAACTTCATAGGCCGTCAGAAATTCAGGACCAATGGGCAGCTCGCCGGTGGCTAGGGGTCTGTTATCATAAGCGCCGCCTTTGAACCCGCGAGAAGCACTCGCATAGAGCAAAGTGTCATTTTCAAGCGTGTAATCAAGACCAACTTTCCAGCCAATTTCACTTAGTTCTTGAATCGGATTTTGCGTTGTTCTTGGTCCCAGTTGCTGAGAACCGGGGCATCCGTTTGCACGTTCGTCTCGAGTTTGATCCTCAATACCATTTAATGAGGGTGCAAATCCGCAAACAGTCCTGGCCCATTCACCTTCAAGCTTATCATCCGTGTATCGGATGCCTGCTGTGAAATTTAGAGCATCACTAATTTGGTAGTCAGCCTGTCCATAGACTGAAAAGTTTTTATATTCGCTGTCGATATCAATACCAGGTGCAACACCTTTGCCTCCAGCAGCGCCGCCATTACGTACCCATGTGTCTTGCTTAGAATCTTCTGTTGAGTAATAAGCGCCGACAATCCAACTAAGGGCATTAGACGTGTTTGACGCTAGGCGTGTCTCAATTTGCGTAACATCCCATTCGCCATCTTGAGGAACGCCAAACCCAATGAGGTCGGCGATGTTGATGCCGAAGAGGGACGTGTTGTCATAAGATGCAAGGACTGTGAGGTCAGCAAAGTCCTCAAATGTATGTGATAGGTTGCCGCGTATACCCTTCCATTCGGCTTCATACCCTGCGTCCGGATCGACAAAAGTCTGACCTTCTTCGGTGGAAAAATTTATCAATCTGTTAAAGGGACCCGGAGCAGGGTTCACGATAACTCTGCTTGCCCCCGGACCTGATAAATATGGATTAGCGGCAACTTCAGCTGCAGTCACTCGAACAAAGTTATTATTAAGGCCAACACCATCTTCCGCAACGGCATTTCTGAACGTCGGGTCATTACTGCCGTCTGCCAATAGGTTCCCGCGATAAGCATAACCTGTGTCTTGTCCCTCAGAGTCACCATATGAAGCGCCCAAATTAAGGCTTGTATTCGGGCTGATGTCGTAATGGAAATTAATTCGCGCGGCGTTGCGGTCATATCCTCCGCCTGTGGCGTCACCGGTTATAACGTCTTCCCAAAGGCCGTTGAAATGATCACTTGACCCTGCAAAACGAATCGCCGCGTTTTCCCCCAAGTCGAAGCCAACAGCGCCTTCAAGTTCAACAAGACCGCCATTTCCCGCAGTAGCAGATGCAAAACCGTTTGTGCCGGCGCCAGGCGTAGCTTTCTTAGTATGCCAAACTATCGCGCCGCCCGTTGTGTTTCGGCCATAAAGCGTATTTTGCGGGCCGCGCAAGACTTCCACTCTATCAACGTCATATACACCTACTGTGCTGACAAATGGCGACACAATGGAAACGTCATCGATATACGTACCAACGGATTGCTGTGCGGAAATATGAAAGTTGTCGGTCCCAACGCCCCGAATGGAGACGCCTGAATTGTAACCAGAGCGGACATTGAGACCCAAGTTTGGGAAGGCCTCAACAATGTCGTCTGTATCAGAGATACCCAGGGCTTCGAGTCCATCACCATCTAATGCGTTAATGGCAATAGGGACATCATTGACAGATTCTGCACGTCTTTGAGCGGTCACTACAATTTCGTCTAATCCGCCTTCGTCACTAAATTGAGCAGCCGCACTAGGCGCAATCATTACGGGGGACAAAATTGTCCCGGCTAGCAGGATATTTCGAGCACCATGCCGAAGATTTTCACTAATCTTTGTGTGTTCAGTTCTGGTTGTCATCTTATTCCCCCTCAGATGCTGGATGCAATATTTTGCTTTAACAGTTTGAGACTACATTGGCGCACTCGAGAGCATTTGGGGGAGTGAATTTATGTCAAAACGAGAGATTATTTTTCCAAAGTTTATCGAACAGTAATAAGTTTATTATTTGCCTTATGACGAGCATTATTAAAGTTTCATGGAATTGTCCGGCCACTTACACGTAAGCTCAACGCCAGATCCAATCGATAGAAGCGTGGTTTGTAAATCGGATTTTGTTAGGACAGTCTCTCGGTAAAGCCGAGTATATTCAAGTGTGCCTGCGGGATAGTACATATTGTCAGCTGCGATAATTCCTTCATCGGATAGTTTGGGGTAAAGAGCCGTAAAACAAGGAACGTAAAGAGATTTCCATATATCCAAAAGTACAAAATCAAACGGGCCTGGGTCAGCATCAATGAGTTCGACGGCGTCGCCTAAGCGAAAATCAAGATGGCCTGAAAGTCCTGCTGTATGGAGCTTATCTTTCGCATGGTCTTGTTTGTAATCGGCGAGCTCAAGTGTGATCACTTTAGCATTAATAGTTCTTGCGGCATCGGCTAAAAATAGTGTGGAATAGCCATAGCTGGTTCCGACTTCGAGTATACGTTTTGGCTTTCGTGCAAGTATCAAGCTGTGGAGAAATCGACCGACGTCTAGACCTACAGGGAGTAGGCACTTATCTCGTCCTTCAAAGCCTTCACGACCCATAAGGTCTTTTTCACGCTTAGCTCGAGTCTCATATTCCTCAAAAACAGATTGAACTTTTGGATCGGAAAACATGGTAGTTGTCTAATGCCCTTGCTCACTGATGGCTTCTTGAGGGTATTTGCCTAATAATAAAAACAAAATGCAAGAAACAAGCAGGACACCAATTCCAAATTTGAGGGCGACTGCATAGTCTCCTCCGTTATTTTGAGCCAGTTTACCAAATAATGGAGGGGCAAAGCCAGCACCTACCGTGAAGAAGGTGAAGGTCGCGCCAAATATTTTTGCGTAATAATCCGGGCCAAAATATTTACTCGTTAGATAGGCTAAGAGGTCGAGTACGGCACCAGCTGCTAAACCGATGCAAATGGCGACCATTGCGCCTGTTCCCATAGTCAAAGGGGTATTTAATAGGATTATCATGCCAATAATCGGCATGGTGTAAAACCCGACAGCGACGGCTGGGGCCCAGAATCGATCCATCAGATATCCGACCAATAGTCGTCCAAAGATGATCGTGATTCCCATGAGGGCGGCTAATTTTGCGATATTTCCGCCGTCCATTCCCAGTGATGTATAAAGTTGTTTAAAATTGGAGAGCAGCCCGGCCATGACCAATACTGTCAGGCCCAATACTGCGCCCAATATCCAAAATTTTGGCATTTTCATAGCCTCAGCCCGTGTGTAGCCCCAAATGCGTTTGGCCGCCGCCCCTGTAGCTTTATTGGCTTCGTTTTCCTTAAATAAGGTCCAGACGATAGGGAGTGATATGGCTAGTGCTCCGAGGCCAATCCCGCGATAAGCAGTTCTCCAGCCATAGTTTGTAATCAAATATTCAACGATAGGGGGCAATAGAAAGGCCCCAATTCCTGTGCCGGCCATAGTAATCCCTATGGCTTTACCTCGGTTTTTAACAAACCAACCATTTAGAACGCTCGTCCAGATGATAGGAAGGGAGCCTGCGGCAAGAACTGCCATTATCGCCCAACTCGCATACCAAAGCGGCAATGAACCTGTATTCATTGAAATGATGACGTAACCAAGCGCGTGGCCGACGAGGCCTATCATGCCTAAGGCCCTTATGCCGTGTTTTTGGGCGAGCGATCCTACGATAGGTGCCGTAATCAGTCCTGCACACATGAAAACGGTATAGCTCAGGAAAAATTGGGCTGGAGTCCATCCAAATTCTTGCATTACGGGGCCAACGAAGAATCCCTGCGTGTAATTTGTGAGAGTTAGAAGGCCGCACATCGTTCCAATTGTTGCGGCAAATAGCGGGCCCCAGCCCAGTTTAAACTCGCTTTTAAAATCGCTCACTATATTCCCCTGTAATTGTCTTTATTTTTATCTTATCACAACGTCTCACGTCTATGGTGTCCCAGAGGTGTGAATTATGTTCCGGTACTGTGACTTTTTTTCCGTGAATTGTGCAGCCGTGGGTTAATATCGACTATATTTCCAAATGCGCATACGAACAGTATTGCCCCTAAACTCAATATCGTCAGTGGCTATATCTGAAACGTCATCAAAACCTTCAAACAATTTTTGTATTTCGGTTGGAGCCAAAGAGAAAGGTGGTCCGGGCGTTAAGTTCTGATTATATTCCATTGTAACTAATAGGCCGTTGATAGCCTGGGGAAGATTATTGCGGAGGTGAGCGATATATGCTTGACGCATTTTTTCAGGGAGAGCTACAAGTGCCCCCCGGTCATATACGGCTTGAACCTGCTTAAAATGGTCAGCTTTTAAGGTGAATAAGTCCCCACTATAAATAGTTATATTGGGGCTATCATATTGGACTAATTCACCATTTTTAGTAATTTTCGGATGGATCTTAGCGCCTTCAAAGAATTCTCTAACAGCAATTTCGCTTAGCTCTACACCTAAAACTTTATGCCTTTGGGCTACAAGCCACAACATATCTTGCGACTTTCCGCATAACGGAACGAAGACAAGACTATTATTGGGGATGTTCAGTGTATGCCAGTGCTCCGTTAGATAAATATTTGGATCTTCCTTATGAAAACCTATCTCTTTTCGTTGCCAACGTTGATGCCAAAATTCAGAGTCCATATTGCCTTCTGCTCACAAAAATGAGATTGAAATATAGATAGCAAATTGCGTGCTTGTAAAGATTTGAGGCAATGCGGCGGAAAAAAAGTAACGGATTCGGAACATAATTCACTCATAGATAACACACAGTCTGTGGAAACTTGTTTGTGTAAAGCGAACACGAATTTGATGAGTCGCACGCATTAAAGGGGAAATCACATGAAACATTTAAAAATTTTGACATCAGTTAGTACGTTAGTCTTGACGGCGGCGATGGCAACGCCAGCTGCGGCTCAATATGAAGACGAAATCATTGTCACCGCGACGAAACGGGCTGAAAGCATCCAAGATGTTCCGGTATCTGTTTCAGCTGTTAATATTGAAACGATTAATGCTTTAGGCGTGGCGGATTTCAGCGAGTTAGCAATATATCTTCCGAATTTTGAGATAAACAATTCCACAATTCTACCGAACCTTTATGTTCGCGGGCTTGGTTCTGGCGCAACGCATTCGATTGAACAATCGGTGGGTCGATATGTTGATGAAGTTTACATGGGCCGAGGCGCGATGAGTATTCACGGGTTTTTCGACGTTGAAGCTGTCGAAATTCTGCGAGGACCACAGGGTACGCTGTTTGGGAAAAACACGGTCGCAGGAGCTATGGTCGTTAGAACAGCCAATCCAACGGATGAGCTTGAGGCGGGCGTTAACCTTACATATGGCGGATACAGCACGCAGGGCGATTATAAAGAAGCGCAGGCCTATATATCTGGCCCAATTGCGGACGGTCCAAATGGCGGACTAAGAGCGCGGCTTTCAGGTCGGTATAAGCAAGACGATGGTTACTACATCAACCGCTTGTCTAACGTGGGGCCTGATGGCGGTCCTGATAGAGAAGACTATGGTATTCGGTTGAAGCTCGAATGGGATGTTGGTGAGAATACAACTATGAGTGCAAAACTCGATCATCAGGCTATAAGAATGGTGGGCGGTGATGCAGCTGAACTGAATGCTGTTGGGGGGCCGCCGAGTCATCTAGCCGCATTGCTGGCATTGTCTCCGAATTTTAATACAGACTTGGATTGGATTATTGACGTAGATTGTACTAATAACCCTGTCGCAGGTAGCCGTGACTTTTGTCCAGGCCGCGAACAAGATACATCGAGTGCCAACTTTAGAATAGATCATGATATTGAGGGTTGGGGCACGTTGATGTCTTTGTCCGCGTTTCAAACCTATGATTTTAACCACCGCTTTCACGGAATTGACAGTGGTATAGCCAATGGCTTTCGGGCTTATAGAGATGAAGAATATAACTCCTTCACTCAGGAATTCAGATTCACGTCGGATTTGATAAATGATAAATTCGACTTTATTGTGGGCGCCTATTACGAAAATAGCGATATTGCTCGTTTCCAGGAATCTGACATCCAATTTACAAATCTGGGTTTAATCCCGCCTTTTCTTACCTTGGAAATCCAGCGTAATGAGCCTTGGATGCAAGATACTGAAACCTTCGCGGCGTTCGGGCAGGTGAGGTATAATCTGACTGATAAATTTCGGGCGATCTTAGGCGGACGCTTTGCTAGTGAGACGAAAGATTTCGAATTTGACCGTTTCTTTCATGAATATGGAACGGACATTCCGCTAGTTCTTGGACCAGGAGAGATTTCTGGTCCGTTTGGAGATATTACACCTCTAAACGCCGCCGATAGCCGGAAAGAAAGCAAATTCACACCGGCCATTACGCTTCAATATGATGCCACTGATGATATCAATATCTACGGAACCTATTCACAAGGGCATAAGACAGGCGGCTTTAGTGAACGTATTGATGGGCCAGGGGCCGCTTTCGATTTTGATCCTGAAACAAATGACAACTTCGAGCTAGGTATGAAAGGCAGGTTCCTGGATGGTCGCTTAAAGGCCAATATAGCCGCTTTTCATATGACGGTTGAGGGGCTGCAGTTGGCCTCTCAAGTGCCCGGCGTAAATGCATTTTCTGTGCGTAATGCTGCTGAGTCGACTGTCAAAGGTATTGAGGCGGACGCGGTGTTCAATATTACAGATCAGTGGACCATTGGCGGCGACTATGCTTACACCGATGCGACATATAATGAATTTTTGGGCTCGCCCGACTGTCCGGCCTCTGCCGTCGTCAATGGTGAGTGTGATTTGTCAGGCTTTGTTCTCAACTTCGCTCCAAAACATAAAGGCAATGCGTTCATTGATTATTTCAATGATTCAGCCTTTGGCGATTGGGGTCTGGGCTTTAGAGGTAACGTTGCTATCTCAGGCGAGTACTTTACGGATATTTCCTATGCAGGTAGCTCGTTCGAAGATGGATATACGATATTAGGCGGTAATATTCGTCTGGTGTCTCCGGATGAGAAATACACAATCTCATTGATAGGTAAAAACTTGACGGATGAAGTTGTTCTGCAGTGGGGTATTCCAACCGGACCAAACTCACTTGCCTCTTTGCGATCGCCCCGGGAGATTGCATTGAAAGTCGGCGCTAAATTTTAAGATAGACCCCGGGCCAATGCACTCACATATGAGTTGCATTGGCTCACTTAATTACCATTTTAGAGCATGGCCGAACTGTTTGCTGAAAAATGATTCTTCGGTGTAATCCGATTTTGGAAAGTTAATTATGGGAATCGTACCAACAACTAATAAACAGGTTCAAGCGTTTAAAGGGCTACACCTATACCATGCAGGTATTTCTAACTGTGCCATGCGAGTTCGCATGACACTAGAGGAAAAAGGGTTGCCTTGGGTGAGTCATCACATCGACATTACCAAGAAGGAGAACCTGACTGAGGAATATTTCAGTATTCATCCTAAAGGTCTGGTTCCAGCCTTAGTGGAGGATGGGGTGGTCATTGTTGAGTCTGATGACATTATCGATCATCTGGATAAAACCTATCCAAATCCTCCTCTAAGACCGTCCGATGAAAAAGAGCTCGAAACCATGTATTATTGGCTGCACTTAGCGCCGGAAATTCATGTCAAAGCGGTAAAGACATTTATCTACATCAAACGCATGCAGGGAAAGATGTCCAAGTCGAAAGAAGAGGGCGAGCTTTATCAAAAGTTACAGAAAGACCCCGAACTCTTAGAGTTTCATGGAAAAGTTTCATCAGGCGCTTTTACCGATGCAGATTTAGCCAAGGCTGAGGGTATTTTGCAGGGACATTTTTCAGCAGCTGATAAGAGGCTGAGCAAGTCTAAATATTTAATTGGCGATCAGTTCACACTCGCAGATATTGCATGGTCACCCTTATACTTTACGCTCAAGGAGATGACGGACTTAGATCTGAATGATTATAATCATCTGTGTCGGTGGGCGGCGGATCTAGAAGAGCGGCCAAGCTATAAAAAGGCAATCTTGGAATGGTGGCCAATGTAATGGGCGCAGAAAATTCACAAAACAAAAATACATTTGGAGGCTTTAATGCTTGAATTATACCACCACGGCTCATCGGTTTGTGCCGCTAAAGTTCGCTATGCTTTAGGTGAAAAGAACATGGAAGCGGACAAAATGCATTACATTGATGTCTTGTCAGGCGATCAGTTTGATCCGGACTATGTGAAGTTAAATCCAAAGGCGGTGGTGCCCACGCTCGTCCATGATGGTAAAGTTATCCTCGAGTCGACCGTGATTTGCGAATATCTGGATGATGTTTTTCCAGACGTCTCATTGATACCTGATAACGCTTATGATCGGGCGCAGATGCGGTTGTGGACAAAGGCTGTAGACGAGTCCCTTCATCCTGCTTGCGGAGAGTTTACATTTGTATGTTGCCACCGGCACATAGTCTTACGCCTTCCCAAAGAAAAACTTGAAGAATTTCTGAGAAATACCCCCGCTCAATCTGTTACAAATAAATGGAAAGAGCGCAAAAAAGAAATCGTTAGATTGGGTTTTGAAGCGCCGGGCATTGAACACACTATTCGCCTTTACGATACTTACCTTTCCAAAATGAATGATGTTCTGAAGGAAAGAACTTGGCTGGCTGGGGAAAGCTTTTCCCTCGCTGATGTTGGCTTGACACCGTATATCAACCGTCTAGATATGTTATCTATGTCAGGGATGTGGGAAAATGGTAGACTGCCAAATGTCGAAGATTGGTTTGCCCGTATCAAAGCAAGACCAGCTTTTAAACCGGCCTTTTTGGACTGGTGTCCTGAGGACCTTACTAACGACTTGAGAGACTTTGGGACTCAAAGTTGGCCTAGCGTAAAACGCATTATTGGAATGGAATAGGATTAGGTCATGGGAAGAGTAAACGGAAAAGTCGCGGTCGTCACAGGTGGAGCCCAAGGTATAGGTAGAGCTTATGCGGAGTGTTTGGCGGCTGAGGGCGCAAAAGTCGTTGTAACCGACATTCAGGATACAAGTGAAGTTGTCGATGCCATTAAGAAAGCGGGTGGTGAAGCTATAGGCCTCAAAACAGATGTGACGTCCAATGTATCTTTGGAAGCTATGGTTGAAGCGGCAGAAACAGCTTTTGGACCGGTTGAGTTATTAGTGAATAATGCAGCCGTTTTTGCCAGCATTGAAATGAAACCTTTCACGCAAATCTCGGAAGATGAGTGGGATCTGGTTATGCGAGTCAATGTTCGTGGTCCTTTCCAAGCGGTTAAGGCTGTGCTGCCAAGTATGCAAAAAGTCGGGCGCGGAAAGGTGATCAATATCTCCTCCGGGACTGTCTTGAGGGGCGCGCCGATGTTTTTGCACTATGTATCCTCTAAAGGGGCTATTTTGGCCCAAACCCGAGCCTTAAGCCGTGAACTTGCCAAGGATAATATTCAGGCAAATACGATCATCATTGGATTGACGGAGACCGAAGGCGTTAAAGCGAACCAGAAAATGCTTGGCGGAGCTAAAGCGCCAACACTGGCGATGCGGGCTATTTCTCGTGAAATGCTGCCTGAGGATGTTTTAGGAACACTTTTGTTTTTAGCCAGCGAAGACAGCGATTTTATTACGGGGCAAAGTGTAAATGTCGATGGCGGCGCACTTAATCACTAAGGTGGAAAATGAAACTTTCCTTAAACATATTGAACTCGTTTGGAGCCGCTGTAACGGCTTTGTTGTTTTTAATAGCTTGCACTGCGGAAACGTCTCAGCCCCTCGCTAAGTTTAAGGCTGAAATCGCGGCTAAAGTTGAGGAAAAATCTGATCCACTCAAGGCCGGTGAGAACTCAATACTGGTGACCGTTTTAGGATCCGGAACACCTATCCCGACAGCGGATCAGTTTGGGGCTTCAATTCTTGTTCAAGCGGGCGGACAAGACTTGCTATTTGATTGCGGCCGTGGCTGTACAACGCGGCTGACTCAAGTCAATCGGCGCCTAATTACAGATGTTCAAAACCTTTTTCTAACGCATCTGCATTCGGATCACATTGTCGGTATTGATGACCTTTGGATGAATGGCTGGACCCAAGGGCGTAATGACCCGCTTCAGGTTTACGGACCAACGGGAACCAAACGGTTTTTCACCCATCTAAAAGAAGCATTTAGCGAGGATATCAATATTCGCCTAAAAAAAGGCCTTCCGGCAACAACTGATGGAATTGCCTTAACCATGACGGATATGACTGAAGATCAGATTGTTCACGAACAAGACGGCGTAAAAGTCACGGCATTTTTGGTAGATCACAAACCCGTTGATCCAGCCTTTGGCTATAGAATTGATTATGCGGGTAGGTCTGTAGTCATATCTGGTGACACGAAACCATCTGAGAACCTTGTTAAAAATTCTCTAGGTGCAGATGTGGTTCTCCATGAAGTCATGTCACCCGCAATAGTTGAGTATATCAGAACGAATTTTACTGATGAACAATTTAAATCTATCGTGGGTATCCATACAACAGCTGAGCAGGCGGCGAATATATTTGCGGAAATTACCCCGGGTCTTGCTGTTTATTATCATACACGCATTACACCAAAAGATAGATCCAGTTTGCTCACGGTTACAGCCGAAACTTATGCTGGGCGCGTGGAAGTTGGAAATGATCTTTTTCAAATCCTCATTGGTGATGACATCAAAACATCGACTTTGGAGTAAAAGATGACGAACAACCCCCAAAACCCAAGAACTTATAACGACATTCCGGGAACTTTTGTCTTCGATGCGCAACATTCTCGTAAGGGCTATCATCTGAATATGCTGATGATGTCTCTCATTAAACCTGAAAATCGTGAGGCGATGAAAGCTGATGAAGAAGCTTATATGGATAAGTTTAAACTCACAGAGGCTCAGCGCAGAGTTATTAAAAATCGTGACTGGAACGGTATGCTCGAAGAAGGCGGTAATGTGTATTATACGCTTAAATTAGCAGCTGCTGACGGTACACCTTACGAGGCAGCTTATGCTGCAATGTCGGGCACGCCGCGCGATGTACACCGCGACATGATGCTGTCAGGCGGGCGATCTCCAGAAGGAAATATGTATCTATCAGATTGGGAAAATAAATAATATGGCTTATGTTTCTGCAGGTGTTGCCACGTCTCACGTCCCGTTGGCGGGAGCTGCTATCGATAAAGGCATGACAGAAGAAGAGTATTTTGTTCCCTTTTTTAAGGGATTTGAATATTCTAAAAAGTGGATCGAAAAAGAAAAACCCGATGTCATTATTCTTGTTTATAACGACCATGCCAGTGCGTTTTCCCTTGAGATGATACCAACCTTCGCGCTTGGCTGCGCGGAAGAATTTGCTAGTGCAGATGAAGGCTGGGGGCCAAGAAAAGTTCCTGTCACAAAAGGACACCCAAAACTGGCCTGGCATATTGCACAATCTGCAATTTTGGATGAGTTCGACCTTACAATAGTGAACAAGATGGATGTTGACCATGGTTTCACTGTGCCTTTGTCGTTGATGTTTGGGCAGCCTGAAGACTGGCCATGTCCTGTTATTCCTCTGGCTGTTAATGTTATTCAATATCCTCCGCCAACAGGAAACCGCTGCTATAATTTAGGCCGCGCTATTCGTAAGGCGGTGGAATCTTATCCTGAAGATTTAAAAGTCGTTGTCTTTGGAACAGGAGGGATGTCACATCAACTCCAAGGTCCTAGAACAGGACTTGTAAATCAAGAATTTGATAAGATGTTCTTAGATAATTTTGGCCCGAACCCTGAAAAATTAGTCGCCATTGAGCACGAAAAATATCTGCGGGAAGCCGGATCAGAAGGCATTGAGCTTGTCATGTGGCTAATTATGCGAGGCGCACTAAATGACGATGTGACAGAACTTCATCGCCATTATCATGTTCCGATGTCTAATACAGCCTTTGGTCATCTGATTTTAGAAAACGGACCTAAGGAAATATAATTATGGACGCGATGAAATTATGGATTGATGGTAAATGGCAGGATGCGTCTGACGGAACAACATTTGAGGTTTTGAACCCGCTGGACGATAGCCTTTACGCCATGGCCGCCAAAGGCACCGAAGCTGATATGCGGGACGCGGTATCTGCAGCCAAGGCCGCATTTCCGGGTTTTAAAAATACGACACCTAATGAGCGAGAGACGTGGCTGATAAAAGCTGCGGAGATTATGGAACGTCGAAAAAACGACATACTCGATTGCCTGATTGATGAGGTTGGCTCCCCCTTTGCGAAGGCCATGTTTGAATTTAAAAAAGGTGTGTCTATGACGCGTGCCGCAGCAGGTCTGGCGCGGCAAGTGCGCGGGGAAACTATTCCATCTGACGTACCGGGCAAATTATCTATGTCCTTTCGTAGCCCGCGCGGCGTTATAGCTTGCATTACGCCTTTTAATGTCCCTTTCATTAAAGGCACACGCTTGACAGCCAATGCTTTGGCACTCGGCAATACTGTTGTGCTGCTTCCGTCTGAAATGGCACCGAAGATGGCAATTATCATTGCCGAAATTTATGAAGAGGCTGGGATTCCTGCCGGAGCCTTTAATGTGGTCACAGGCTACGGTCATGAAATCGGAGATAGCCTGACAGGACATGAAGACGTCGATTTCGTAACCTTCACCGGTTCTTCCGTTGTCGGGCAACACATCAATGAATTATGCGCCAAGAATAAAACGCCTGTAACCTTGGAACTCGGGGGCAAGAGCCCAACCGTCATTCTCAAAGATGCGGATTTGGAAAAAGTCGTTCCAATCGCTGTGAAGTCAATATTCATGAACTCTGGACAGGCCTGTATTGGATCTAGCCGTTTCTATGTTGAACGGCCCCTCTATGACGCGTTCGCCGAGAAATTCGCCTTTATCGCATCAAAGATTGGCAGAGGAGATCTACGGGATCCTAATACCGTTATTGGCCCCATTATATCAGAACGTCAACGCAACCGCGTTCGCGAACATATCGAGGATGCTGTGAAAAAAGGCGCCACTGTTTTGACAGGCGGTGAATGGGAGGGCAATCGCTGTCAGCCGACAGTTCTGACGGACATTTCGGAAGAAATGATTGTCTGTAAGGAAGAAACCTTCGGACCCGTGACAGCGATTTACCCCATCGAATCTTATGAGGAAGGCTTGGAGAAAGCCAATGACACGCCTTACGGATTGGCTTCAGCAATTTTTACAAATGACATAAACAAAGCGCTCGATTTTGCTAAAAATACGGGTGCTGGTATGTGCCATATTAACGGGCCGACTGTTCATGATGAACCTCATGTTCCCTTTGGGGGCAATGGCGAGAGTGGTGTGGGACGTGAAGGAACAGATGCCGATCTTGAAGCCATGACAGAGCTTAAATGGGTAACGGTTCAACTCTAAGCCTAACCATTTCATTTTAGTGGTGTGACGTGTTATGAAGATCTTGGAAAGAGCTAAAATATGACGCCTGACATATCGACATCAATCAGCCTTAGGCATCTGAAAGTGGTCCTATGCTTGGCTGAAGTTGGCAATGTGACTAAAGCCTCTCATCTCTTACTGCGCTCTCGAACAGCTGTGAGTAAATCACTAAGAGATTTAGAAAGGCAAATCGCAACAAAAATCTTTAATCGTGCTAGTTCGGGCTTTGACCCCACCGATGAAGGTAATGCGCTTTTAACGCGAGCCAAGGTGATATCGGACATTTTTTCTCGGCTCTCCAAGTCTTATCAACTGACACATAAACGTCCTAAGAAAATCAATAATATTCCATTATTTACGATGGATATCGCAACCAAAAGACTGGTACAACTCGCTTTGCTCTCTAACACCGAAAGCATTGAAGCTGCGGCGCAGCTAGGTAAGTTGTCGACGTCGGCTATATATAAATCAATCAATGAACTCGAAAATACACTAGATATACCGCTTTTTGCCCGCTTGCCTAACGGCCGGATTATTCCTGTTGGATTTGGAGAAGTTCTTTGCCAACAGGTAAAATTAGTTCTCTCGCAGCTGCGTCATATCGTAGATGATATTAAAACTATTCGTGGTCAACATGACGGTTTGCTTCGGATCGGAAGTTTGCCGTCGATGCAATCCTATGTGCTGCCAGTGGCATTAGCGAAACTCGCAAAAACCCATCCCGAGATTAGTATTCATGTCGATACAAGACCTTACCCGGAAATGGAAAAAGATCTCTTAAGCGGAGAACTGGACGTGATTATTGGCGGGACCCGGTCAGGGGTCAACACTGATGGGTTAAAAACTGAGGTCCTTGCAGAAGATCAAGTGTACGTCGTCGCAGGGGCTCACCATCCTTTGGCTAAAAAAAATGCCGTCACAAAGGAAGACTTAAATGACGTGACATGGGTCTTCCCGGTTTCAGGAACACCAGCGCGTGAAGTTTTTACAAAACGGCTAAATGAGTCAGGTGTATATCCAGAAAAAATATGGATTGAGTCTGTATCAATTACCTCCCTTCGTGGCATTCTAATGTCGAGTGAAGCGGTCATGATGGGCACGAAATATCAGACGCATTATGAACAAACACAGGGCTTTTTGACTTTGCTACCCTTCCCATTGGACCGGGATAATTGGCCACTTGGACTCACACTTCACAAAGATGCGCCTCCGCCTAAAAGTCTGGACTTTTACTTAAAATGTCACCGAGAAGCGTTGGAAGACGTGCAAAGCGGCGTGACGCTTGATAGCCACGGCCAGAAATTTCATTCCATTGCGACATAGCCCTGTTAGCTCAGTCTCATTAATACGACCAATAATGTTGCAACCGCTATAACGATAAAGAGCGCGGCTATAGCCAGCTCAAACGTTCTTTTAGGTATGAGGCCTTGTAGACGGGGTCCAATTTGCGAGCCAATCAGAACGCCGGGCACGGTGTAACAAATAAGATTCCATGGAATTGCTACATCTGTGCGCTGGCTTAACTGAAACCCCAAGGTCAGTGATGAGGCGAGTACAGTTAAAAAGACAACAAAGACAGATGTCCCTGCAGCGACGGCGCTATTGACGCGCCTTGATATGAGTTGCGGCATCACCACTTCGCCAATCCCCACAGAGGCGGACCCTGTTGTAAAACCGCCAATACTGGTCATTATCCATTTCGATTTCCTCATAGGCATAGTCTCTGTGGCAGGTTTGGGGCGATATAGACTTGCCGCGACACCTAACACTAAGAGCGCGTAAAGTGTTAGAATAATGCGATCATCAAGAGACGGAGCTAAGAGTGAGGCTATTAAAGCTGTTGGGATTGAAATCATCAGAAACCCAAGGGCTAATTTGTAATCTATCAGACGTTTGGCGGCATAGACACTGACACCTGACGCGAAACTAAAGCTCATTGTAATAAGCGAGACGATTACCGCGAGAACGGTTGTCTCAAAAGGGTATTCTGGGCCTAATAATGGAAATATCAGCACATAAATGGGTATGAAAAGGGCCGCGCCGCCGATCCCTGACATCATCGCACATGTCGACACCATGATAGCAACGGGAAACATAAACCAATATTGTATCCAATCCATCGAGGTGGCCCAAATTATGAGTTAGTTTTTGCGTCAGCGCGTTTAATGTTTTTATGCTCATCTTCGACCAAACCCCGTTTCCAATAGCTAGAAATATAGAGCCGCTCTTTTCCGAATTGCTGCTCTACGCGTAAATATTGCCGGAGTAATTTCATCGCCTCAAACTCGCAGGCCACCCACGCATAGGTAAAGCCCTGTATTTTAGGAAGGCGGCGAACAGCCTGCGCTAAGAGCTCTGGATTGGCTCCAAGCTTACTCTCTACAATCCACTCAAGCGTCATATTGTCGGGCATGTTAAGCGCCTGTTTATCCGCCTCATCACGGATGAGAATAATGACATGTCCTTGGGCCTCCTGCGGCGCAAATTCCAAATTTACGGAAATAGCCGGTAAGGCTGTCATATCGCCGACCAGTAAAAATGGGCCGGAGCCTTCGGGTAAGGGCTTAGCTGGGCCGGGCCCGCTAACCAAAACCTCATCTCCTAGTTTTGCATCCAGGGCCCATTGCGTAGCTGGTCCTGAAACCTCAGTCTTTCCATGCAAGGCAAAATCAATCTCCAGACCGTGTTCTAATTGGCGTCTAACGGTATAGGTTCGAACAATAGGTTTTTGGCCTTTAGCTGTAGGAAGCATGAACTTTATATAGGCGCCGTCTTGATCTTGCGGGAAACCCGTTAATCCGCCGCCGCCCAAAGTTATGCGGTGCATATTTGGTGTAAGGCGTTCGCTTTTTATAACTTTAAGACGTCTAGGTTGGGGTCGTGCCATTAATTCATCACTTCAAATATATAATAGGATGAATACTCAACCTCATGAAATGTAACCCGCGCGTGTTAAGGCCGCAATTGCGAAACAAGGTAAGGCTATAAGCTGACCCTAATTATCGAGAGTGCGCCTGTTAATAAGTCACGGTCATAGCGATATCACAGCCATAAATACTAATCTCTAAGGTTCGCAGAAGTTTGATTATTATGTTTGTGGCTCAGGCCATTAATCAAAGAACTCAGCTAGGGTCAGGTTTTTCGAGTTCACTTTTATGGAAATCGGGTAGC
>Ga0209308_10000253_pt1 | contig 51940 bp, 54 predicted proteins | sample COGITO_mtgs_1204_3_FD_184806 | JGI IMG/M metagenome (GOLD analysis project Ga0209308, IMG submission 184806) | Pelagic marine microbial communities from North Sea - COGITO_mtgs_120405 (SPAdes) (version 2) | ecosystem: Environmental > Aquatic > Marine > Epipelagic ... | reverse complement strand
TTTAACGAATTTACCCCCTATAAAATTTCCATACTGTTCTTTAAATGGAAATTTAACTTTAAGGTGAGATGTATCCAGTAAAGGAGACTTCCCAGTTTTTATCGTTTCTGTACTCATCTTTTTTACCTTTCTTGTTTTTTTATTTGTTAGCTTATTATTTTTTCTAGAATTTTTAGAACGCTTCTTAGTCGCAGACTTTTTTGTCACAACTTTTTTATTTTTTTTTATTTTTCTAGATTTATTGACCAACTTAGACTTTTTCTTTTTGGTCTTGGTTTTTTTCTTTTTGGCTTTTTTTCTCTTTTTAGTTGCCATAGATAATTTAACCAAAGAAACTGCTTAGGATCTACTTTTTTAAAAATTTTATTTCTACCAATGATTGAATTAACCCTAAATCTTGTGCTTAATTAAAATTTATCTAATATTTTAATTATGACTGAAGATAAAAAAAAAGAATTACAATCCGCTGCTTTTGAAAGACTGCTTAATCATTTAAATGAAAGAAAAGATGTTCAAAATATTGACCTCATGAATCTTGCTGGGTTTTGCAGGAATTGTATATCAAGATGGTATCGAGAAGAGGCTGAAAAAAAAAATATTACTATTAGTGATCTTGAGGCTCGTGAACATGTTTATGGTATGCCCTATTCAGAGTGGAAAGAAAAATATCAAAAATAATTATTTTTCTTTTAGCCTTGGAAATAGCTCTACAAAATTACAAGGTTTATGATTTATATCTAGTTGGTGTTTTAATATTCCATCCCAAGCATCTGTTACCCCTCCTGAAGAACCTGGTAAAGCAAAAACATATTTGCCGTTAGCAAGCACAGCGCATGCCCTTGATTGAATGGCAGAAGTGCCAACTGTTTTTAAACTTATTGTTCTAAACACTTCTCCAAAGCCAGGAATGTGTTTGTCTGCTATTTCATTGACTGCCTCTGGAGTTATGTCTCTTCCAGTTAAACCTGTTCCTCCAGTAGTGATAATGACATCAATTTCCTCTTTATGAATCCAATCTTTTAAAATTTTGATAATTTCATCTTTATTATCCTTGCAAATTTTTCTATCTATCAATTTATGATTAGCTTCTTTTATCTTATTAACCAAAATTGCTCCCGACTTATCGTTATCTAAAGTTCTGGTATCTGTAACGGTCAAAAGTGTTATATTTACAATCATAAATTTAATTTAATTATAATGTTTATATTATCATTTTTATTTTTTCTAACAGCAATATTATATTCTAGCGTTGGTTTTGGAGGTGGATCTACATATCTGGCTCTTCTCTTGATTTGGGGTATACCTTATCAAATTTTTCCAGTGATTGCTCTTTGCTGCAATATTTTAGTCGTTTCTGGAAATTGTTTTAACTATATTAAAGCAGGCAAAATTAACTTTAAATTATTAGTTCCCTACCTTGTTTCATCTATACCCCTTGCATTTATTGGGGGCACTTTATCAATAAGTAAAAGTTTTTTTGAAATACTGTTATTTTTAGTATTAATCATTGCAGGAATTTTATTACTTTTTAATTTTAGGTCGTTTGAAGATACTGATCAATCTCATAGGAAGATTCCAAAAATCTTTGCTTTTTTGATAGGTGGTACAATCGGATTTATATCTGGTATAGTTGGTATCGGTGGAGGTATTTTCTTAAGCCCAATACTATTGCTGATAAGAGCGGGTAAAGCAAAACACATTGCCACAGCCGCATCATTATTCATCTTGATCAATTCAATAGCTGGTATTTTTGGACAATTTACAAAACATACAATTTTTTACGAAATTCAAAGTTATTGGTTATTGTTTTTGTCTGTATTGATAGGAGGACAAATAGGTAATTTTCTTAATATTAAATTTTTTCCTGCAAGAGTTTTAGTATTAATTACATCTGCTTTAGTAATTTTTGTCTCAATAAGAATGGGATTGAAGTTATTTATTTAGTATATATATAACAACGTACATGAAAACATTTAGAGCATTTGGGCCAACTCTTGGAAAAGGCAAGTTATCAAAAAAAATTTTAAAGATAATTAATAATCATGTTGATAAAACAGTGATTTCGAAAAAAAATGATTATAGTTCAAAATTAGTTAGTCAAATCAAAGATGAGGTAAAATTAAATAATGCCTTTATCAAAAAAAACCTATCTAAAGAGTTAATTCAAAATATCAAAAAATATCTACAGGTATCAGGTGTTCCAAACATTAAGGAAGTTAAGATAATTAACCTTTGGGTAGTGAGACAGTTTAAGAATGAATATAACCCCATCCATTATCATAATGGACAACTTTCAGGTGTTGGTTATCTCAGAATACCAAAAAATATGAACCAAAATAAAGTTATAAAAAACAAAAAAGTAAAAACAAATGGAACTATTGACTTTATTAATGGTCAAAAAAACTTTTTAAGTAAAAGCATCTATAATTTAAATCCAAAAATAGGAGATTTACTAATTTTCCCAAATTATTTAATGCATGCAGCATATCCATTCAATGTGGATGGTGAAAGAAGATCGTTTTCTTTTAATGCTAAAATTACATTTAAAAAGTAATTTGCATTATCTTATGAATGTTATATAAGTTTACTGCCGATTTGATCCGTATTGCAGGCTTTAATTGCTAAAATGGAAATCATTAAAAAAATTGGTAAAGGTCGTTGAACTGTATTGTGCACCTGGCATATAGCTAAAGCACTAAAAAAGTGAGGTAAAAAAAATGAACTTAGATTTTTTCAAACAAACAAGAATTTTAGATGGAGGAATGGGTCAAGAATTACTAGCAAGAGGCATGAAGCCAAATGGAACTCTTTGGAGTGCAAATGCGTTACTTAAAGAAGAGTATCATCAATTATTACTTGATACACATTTAGACTTTATCAAGTCTGGTGCAGAAATAATTGTTACAACAACATTTACAACTAGAAGGTTGCGATTAAGAGACAACAATATTGAGGATAAGTTTGAATATTTGAATACTAAAGCTGGGGAAATAGCAAAAAAAGCTAAAGAATTGAATCCTCATGTTTTGATAGCAGGCGGCTTACCTCCTCAATACTTAACTTATGAAGCTGATACAAGAACAAATAATGAGATAAAAGAAAATTTTTATGATCAAGCTAAGTTGTTAAATCCATTTATAGATTTTTTTTATTTTGATGTTTTGAGTAGTGTAAGAGAATTTAAATTAGCAATAGAAGCAGTTGAAGAATTTAATAAACCATATCTAATTGGGGCTCATATATCAGAAGGCATTAATTTACCCAGTGGTGAAAAAGTTTCACAAATAATCACTGATATTAAGCATAAAAAACTATTGGGGTTAATACTTTCATGTGTTTCTCCAGAAAATTATGAAAAAAATTTAAATGAGATAAAAAACCTAGGAGTACCATTTGGTTTTAAACTCAATGGGTTTATAACAACAAATCCTAAATTTGGTTATACAAACAGCTATAACAAAAGTAAAACCGGAAATCCAAATGAATTCCTAGGACAGAGAAAAGATTTAACACCAAAAAATATGGCTTTATTTGTTAAAAAATTTAAAAATGCAGGAGCTACTATCTTAGGAGGATGTTGTGAAACAAGACCAGCTCACATTAAAGAATTTTCAAAGTTTAAAAAGTAAAGTAATTGATCTATTTAATTTCATAAAGAGAACTCTCTAAAAAATCATCTATTTCACCATCTAATACTTTATCAGGATTAGAACTTTCAAAATTTGTTCTATTATCTTTTACTAATCTATATGGATGAAGAACATAAGATCGTATTTGATGACCCCATCCAATTTCTGATTTTGAAGACTCAACATTTTTATTTTCTTTATTTCTTTTTTTTATTTCAAAATCATAAAGTCTTGCCCGAAGCATATTCATACAAGTTTCTTTATTCTTATGTTGTGATCTTTCATTTTGACACTGTACAACAATCTTGGTTGGTATATGTGTTATTCTAACTGCACTATCAGTAGTATTCACATGTTGTCCACCAGCCCCACTGGATCTATAAGTATCAATCCTTAAATCTTTTTCTATAATTTCAATATCAATATTTTCATCAACAACAGGATAAATCCACACACTTGCAAAGCTTGTGTGTCTTCTTGCACCATAGTCAAATGGAGAAATTCTTACCAACCTATGAATTCCTGACTCAGATTTTAACCATCCAAAAACATAGTCACCTTCAATTTTTATTGTTGATGATTTTATTCCTGCCTCATCCCCTTTGTGTTCACTAATTAATTGCGATTTAAATCCTTTTATAGATGACCATTTAAGATACATTTTTCTTAGCATTTCAGCCCAATCTTGACTTTCGGTTCCTCCCGCACCCGCATGAATTTCTATGTAGCTATCTAAACTATCTGTCTCGTTTGATAAAAAACATTTGGTTTCATTTTTTTTTACTATTTTTTTTAAATTTTTAATGCTTTCCAAAACTTCAGCAATTATTGATTGATTTTTTTCTTCTAGAGCTAATTCATTCAACTCATGTAAATCAACTAATGACTTAACTGAAGAGTTGTATGAATTTATTAAATCTTCATAAAGTTTCTTTTCTTTGATTATTTTTTGAGATAGTGATTTATCTTGCCAGAAATTACTTTCTAACATCTTTTTATTATTTTTATCTAATTTAGAATGAATATGATTTTTTTCAAAGATACTCCTTAACTCTAAAGTTAATTTTTTCTATTTCTGATCTATAATTTAAATATTCATTCTCCATTAATAGAACTTTAATATATTATTATTTTTTAATCTATTATTAATGTCTTTGCTTGACGTGTTGTTTATTTGATTATTTTTATAGGCTTCAATTATAGTAGTTTTGCTCTCTTTCTCAGCAATCTTTCCTGTAACAGGATCAATGACTTTCATTAAAATGTTATCAGCAACCTTAAATGGTCTTGCATCTTCTTTTTTAACAGCATTTTTTACAAAGTTTCCAAAAATAGGGAGAGCTGTCTTTGCACCAGTTTCATATCTTCCTAATGACTTTGGATTATCAGATCCTACATATACACCAATTGCAAGTTTGGATGTAAAACCAATAAACCAAGTGTCTGTATTACCATTTGTAGTTCCGGTTTTTCCACCTAAATCTAAATTTAATTTTTTTAATTTTTTACCTGTTCCATTTTGAATAGTGCCCTCTAATATTGAGGTCATTTGGTAAGCAGTCTGTGGAGAAAAAATCTGAAGAAAATCATCTTCTATTTTTGGAAAATCTTTACTTAAAAAAGATATTTCATCACAATTAACGCATTTTCTTTTTTCATTATTTAAAATTGTGTTCCCTTCACTGTCTTGTATTCTGTCAATCATTATTGGTTTTACTAGTTTTCCACCATTAACAAATGATGAATAAGCCGATGTTAACTTTAAAAGAGTTGTTTCAGCTGAGCCCAGTGATATAGATAAGAGTTCATTTGGATTTTCATAAATTCCTAATTGTTTTGAGAAATTAACTATCTTTTTTAAGCCAAGATCTTGTGCAATTCTGACTGTCATTAAATTTCTAGATTTTTCTAATCCCATTCTTAATGTTGATGGCCCATAAAATTTTTTCCCATAGTTTTCTGGTTTCCACATCTTAAGATCTATTCCTTGTTCTAAAACTAATGGTGCGTCTAAAATTAAAGTAGATGGCGTATAACCATTCTCAAGAGCAAGAGCATAAATAAATGGCTTAAATGCAGAGCCTGGTTGTCTTAATGCTTGTGTTGCTCTATTGAATTCACTTTTTTTAAAACTGAAACCACCACTTAAAGCCAAAACTCTTCCTGTAAACGGATCCATTACTACGATTCCGCCATTAACTTTTGGCAACTGTTTTAAAGAATATGTATCTTTATCAATATTCTCTACATAAATTATGTCTCCAATTTTTAATATTTCATCAAATTCTTTTTTAATCCAAGAAATATTTTCATATTTAATAATCCCAATTAATTCATTTTCTGTTTCAATTTCTATGAAAAATTTATCAATCTTTTTAATTATTGCTAATTCCCAATTGATTGACTTTTCCAATCTTAGTTTATCAAGTTTATTTTTCCAATTATTTAATTTTTGATTTCTCAGCAATGGTCCTCTCCAACCTTTTCTTTTGTCATAACTGATTAGACCTTTTCTTAGAGATTTTATTGCAATTTTTTGTAGACTTAAATCTATCGGAGTACTAATATTTAAACCTTGCTTGTAGACTTTTTCAAATCCAAGCTGATCAACTACATTTTTTCTAATATCTTCAACATAATAACTTGTATCTTCTGTAAAAGTTTTTTTTCTTTTTTTCAATATTATTTTACTATTAATAAATTTTTTATATTTATTTTCGTTGATATAATTATTTTCTAATAAGTTTTTTAAAACTAAATTTCTTCTAAATTTTGCTAGTTCCATATTTTTATATGGATTGTATCTACTTGGTGCTTTTGGTAATGCTGCTAACAAAGCGGCTTCAGCATAATCTAGTTCACTGATTGATTTATTAAAATATTCTAAACTTGCAGAAGCAACTCCATAAGCTCCACCTCCCAGGTAAATTTGATTTAAATATAATTCTAAAATTCTTTCCTTTGAAAGAGCTCTTTCTATTCTAAATGCTAAAATTGCTTCTTTGATTTTTCTATTTAAACTGACCTCATTAGTTAATAGAAAATTTTTTGCTACTTGTTGAGTTATCGTTGAAGCTCCTTCTAGTCTTTTTGAAGAAACTATATTAGAAATATTATTTATAATTGCTCTAAGTACTCCCCTGGCATCAATTCCTGGATGGGAGTAGAAATTTTTGTCCTCTGCTGACAAAAAAGAATTTATCACTTTTTCTGATATAGCGTTATAGGGTACAAAAATTCTTTTTTCGGTTGAAAAATCATTCACCAACTCTCCATTGCCAGAATAAACTTTGCTCGAAACTGGTGGTTTATAGCTCTTGAGAAATTTGTAATCTGGTAGATTATTCGAAAAAGCCCATAAAACAGCTATAACACAAAATATGCTAAGCAATGAAAAGCTTAATATTAATAGAATTATTTTTTTTATTATTTGCTTCATTTTAGTGTAATATACATGTGAATTTGTTAAAGTTAAGGCATCAAAATTCAAACAAAATTTAAAGTTATTTAAATAAAATGAAACAACTAATCAAAAATATATGGAAAAAAATTTATACATTGATGCTTCGCATCCAAATGAGACTAGAGTCGTTCTTAAATCAGGTGAAAATATTGAAGACTACGAATATGAAGGTTTAAAAAATAACCTAATTAAAAACAATATATATCTTGGTAAAGTAAGCCGTGTGGAACCCTCTCTACAAGCTGCATTCATTGATTTTGGAAGAGAAAGACATGGGTTTTTATCTTTTAATGACATTCAATCAGACTACTACCAAATTCCTCAAAGTGATTTAGACAGAATAAAAGAAGAGGAAGAGAAGGAAAGAGAAAATCTTTTAAAAGAAAGTGAGAAAGAAGAACAAAAAAATATTAACGAAGGAAACTTAAATGTTAATGATCCTGTGGAAGTAGAGTCTGAAACGAATTTGGAACCAAACCCAATTGACGAATTAACAGCTGAAGATCAATTGGCGTCAAATGAAAATAATATATCAGATATAAAAGTTGATGAGATCAAAAAAAAGGAGCCAAAATTTAGATTTAAGAGATATAAAATACAGGAGGTAATAAAACCTAATCAAGTGATTTTGGTACAGGTATTAAAAGATGAAAGAGGACAAAAAGGAGCTGCACTAAGTACTTTTATCTCTATTGCTGGTAAATATATTGTTTTAATGCCTAATACTCCAAAAGGTGGTGGAATATCTAGAAAAATATTTAACCCAGGTGAGAGAAAAAAAATCAGAACTATCTTAAACGATATATCCATTCCTAAAGAGATGGGACTTATAGTTAGAACTGCTGGATCAAATAAGACAAAAAATGATATAGATCACGATCTTCAAGCATTAATAAAAATTTGGAATAGTATTAAAGAAACTGCTTTAAATTCAATCGCACCATCTTTAGTTCATCAAGAAAGTGATATCATTAAAAGAACTTTGAGAGATATGTATGATGAAGATACAATTAAAATACTTGTTGAAGGTAACGATGGTTATAAAAAAGCACAAAGTTTTATGAAATTAATGATGCCTTCTCATGTTAAAAAAATAAAAAAATATAGAGATAAGATTCCATTATTTTTTAAAGAAAATATAGAAGAAAAATTGAGTCAAATCTATGACTCAGAAGTTAAATTGAAATCTGGAGGATACTTAGTAATCAATCCAACGGAAGCATTAGTTTCAATTGATATAAACTCTGGAAGCTCTATTAAACAAAAAAATGTTGAAAGTACTGCACTAGATACCAACCTTGAAGCAGCAGAGGAAATATCGCGACAAATAAAAATTAGAGATTTATCTGGTTTAATAATTATTGATTTTATTGATATGATTAGTTTTGGAAATAGAAGGTTGGTGGAAAAAAAAATTAAGGAAAAATGTAGAACTGATCGTGCAAGAATTCAAATTGGAAGGATTAGTAATTTTGGGTTGCTTGAAATGTCAAGACAAAGACTACGTGAAAGTGCTGTAAAATGGAAAGTGTCTCTTACAGATGAGTCTTTTGCTATGAAAGTTTTAAAACTTGTAGAGTTTAAGGCTGTTTCCACAAAAGCTAAATTTGTTGAATTAAAAATTTGTGAAAAAATATCAAATTACATGAAGGAAAATTTTATTGAAGACTTAAAATATTTTGAAAAGAAAAATTTAATTAAAATTGATATTATTGCAGATAATTCTCTGATTATTCCCGAATATATAATTGATCTTCAGAATAAAACTAAAAAAACAATAGATACTGTGAAGCATTTAGAAAAGTTGAAAAATTTAGAAGAACAAAAAAAAGAAATTAAAACTTTCGAAAATTCAAATAAAAAAAAATCTTTTAAAAAGAAAAATTATAAAAAGAAAAAATTTTTTAAAAAACCTGCGGCTTAAATAATTCCTGTTGTTGGAGAAGATGCACTTCCATAAATAAATTTCTTTATTCTACCTGCTAAAAAAGATTGTCTTCCAGCAATTACTCCATTTTTAAATGCTAATGCCATTTTTAATGGGTGTTTAGCTTTAGCTATTGCTGTATTGGCTAGCACACCATCACAACCTAGTTCCATAGCTATGCTTGCATCTGATGCTTGACCTAAGCCTGCATCAATTATTAAAGGCAATTTTGTTTGGTTTCTTATAATTTTAATATTTGTTTTATTTTGAATTCCAAGTCCTGATCCAATTGGGGCTGCTAAAGGCATGATCGCACAAGCTCCAACGTTTTCTAATCGTTTTGCCATCAATGGATCATCATTGCAATATACCATAACTTTGAACCCCTCTTTAGTTAAAATCTCAGTAGACTTTAAAGTTTCAATCATATCTGGAAAAAGATTTTTTTTATCACCTAGTACTTCAAGTTTTACTAATTTCCAACCACCAATTTCTCTAGCAAGTCTTAATGTTCTAAGAGCCTCCTCAGAAGTAAAGCATCCGGCTGTATTTGGAAGGTAAGTAATTTTTTTTGGATCTACATAATCCATCAATAATGGTTTTTTTTTATCAGATATGTTGACTCTTCTAACTGCAACAGTAACTATTTCTGCACCAGATAGTTTTATAGCTTTAGCACACTCAGACATACTTTTGTATTTTCCTGTACCGACAATCAGTCTAGAATTAAATTTTTTTTTGGCTACTATCAATTTGTCTTTTGTCAATTTAACCACCTCCAATAAAATGAACTATCTCTATTTTATCATTTTGTTTTAGTTTGATTTTACTTATTTTATTTTTATCTATTATTTCTAAATTTAATTCAATTGCTACTTTTTTTAATGGGATTTTTAACTGTTTAAGAATAGTTGATAAGGTTAAATTTTCATTTATTCTTGAAAATTTACCATTTATCTTAATTTTTATTTTTTTTATTTTTTTCATGCTATATAAGTTATTAATGAGCAATAACATTATAATTATTAATGGTCCTAATCTTAATCTATTAGGTGAAAGAGAACAATCACAATATGGTTCTATATCTTTTGATCAACTCAAAAAAAATTGTTTAGACAAAGCTGTCAAACTAAATCTTGATCTTGATTTTTATCAGTCTAATGTTGAAGGTGAAATAGTTACAACTATACAAAAATCTAAAAATAAATTTGATGGGATTATTATTAATGCAGCTGGTTTTACTCACACCTCGGTAGCTATTAGAGATGCATTAGATATATTTAAAAAACCAATTATTGAACTACATATCTCAAATATATATAAAAGAGAAGAATTTAGACAAAAATCTTTAATTAGTGATATCGCAACTGGTGGAATTTTTGGTTTGGGTGACAATGGTTATATTTTGGCCATAATTGCAATGCAAAACATGTTACAAAAATGAAAATAGATAAAAATATTATTAAAGAATTAACCGATTACTTAAACGAGTTTAATTTAACAGAGATTGAGTACACTGATAAAGATACTAAGATTAAAGTATCAAAATCAACTAGTTCGGGTCAAGTTGTAAGTGTTGCAGCATCTGATGCATCACCCACTAAAGAAAAACCTAAGGTATTAACAGGTACCGAAGTTAAATCTCCAATAATAGGAACGGCTTATCATTCTCCAGAACCAGGAGCTAAAAAATTTGCTGAAGTTGGAAAAAAAATTAAAAAAGGTGAGACGATCATGATTGTAGAAGCGATGAAGACAATGAATCATGTTCCTTCTACTGTTGACGGAATTATAAAAGAAATTTGCGTCGAAGACGGCCAACCTGTTGAATATGGTCAAACTATTATCATAGTTGAATAATGTTTAAAAAAATTCTAATTGCAAACCGTGGGGAAATTGCAGTCCGAATTATTCGCGCATGTAAAGAATGGGGAATTGCCACTGTTGCTGTTCACTCCGATGTAGATAAAGATAGTATGCATGTTAGACTTGCAGACGAAAGTGTTTGTATCGGTTCTCACCAACCTGCTAATAGTTATTTAAATGTACCAGCACTAATGTCTGCTATTGAGCTTACCAAGGCAGAAGCTGTTCATCCTGGATATGGTTTTTTATCTGAAAATGCAAATTTTGCGAGAGTATTAGAAGAGAATAATATTAAGTTTATTGGCGCCTCTTCAAAACTTATAAAAATGATGGGTGATAAAATACAGGCAAAAAAAATTGCAAAAGAACATGGGTTACCTGTAATTGAAGGCTCTGAAGGCGGCATAACAGATGTAAAAGCAGCTAAAGAACTTTGTAAAAAAATAGGTTTTCCAGTTTTGATTAAAGCTTCTGCTGGTGGTGGTGGAAAGGGAATGAAGATTGTTCATAAAGAGAGTGAATTTGAAACATTATTTTCTTTAGCAAAATCTGAAGCTCAAAAATATTTTGGTAATGATGAGATATATATTGAAAAATTTTTTCAAAACCCAAGACATATTGAAGTTCAAATCCTATCTGGAAAAAATACAACTGTTCATTTACATGAGAGAGACTGTTCTGTCCAAAGAAGACATCAAAAATTGATAGAAGAAACTCCTAGTCCTGTTTTAACTGATGAAATTAGAAAAGACCTTTTTGAAAGAACAGTAAATATGGTCAGTAAAATTGGATATGAAGGAGCAGGAACAGTTGAGTTTATTTATGAAGATGGAAAATTTTATTTTTTAGAAATGAACACAAGAGTGCAAGTTGAACATCCAGTTACAGAAATGGTAACAGGAATTGATATTATTAAAGAACAAATCTTTATTGCTTTTACAGGTGAAACTGCCTTAAAACAGAGTGACATAAATCCGAGAGGTCATGCTATTGAATGTAGAATAAATGCTGAAGATGCTAGTAAAAATTTTCAACCATCACCAGGAATTATTGGAATGTGTCATCAGCCCTCTGGTTTTAGAACAAGAGTAGATGGTTCGATATTCCAAGGTTATAAGGTTACTCCGTTCTATGACAGTATGATTTGTAAAGTGATAACTCAAGGAAGAAATAGAACTGAAGCTATTCAAAGAATGAACCGTTCATTAGATGAATTTGTAATTGAGGGAATCACGACAACGATTCCTCTTCATAAAATACTACTTAATCACAAAAAGTTTATTGAATCAGATTTTAATGTAAGTTGGCTAGATAACGAAAAAGTTATTTAATAACATTTAGCAAGCCAAATATCGTAAACTGGATGATCAAATGGATTTACTGCTGGACTGGATGAAAAAGTCCATCCATTAAATATAAAAACTTCATCATTATTTTTATTAGATAAATCTTTAACTTGAATATATGCTGTTATTTCAGGATTGTCATCAAATTCTGAATTTTTACATTTCAGACTTTTAATTAATAAATTTTGAAATTTTTTTTCTTCTCCTATATTTAATTTTAAAAGATCAGTTTTAGAACTGACTTTATCTAAAATCTTTATTTCAATAAACTTTTCAGTATAATTTTCTAAAGCAAGTAGTGGATTAAACAAACTTACTAATAAAATATAAAATAAAATTAATTTAAATTTAATCTTTCCAACTAGTATATTTTTTTTTAATTTGCTCATTGTTTCTATTTGGATGATGGGCATTTTCTGTCCCTGTTTGATTATATTGATGAGGTTTTTGCCATTTATATTTTTCTAAATCATGTTTATTTTCAATTCTATTATTTGTGAAGTGAATCCATGAATACCACTCAAGTGGGATTTTAGAAGCATCTATCTCGCCTTTATAAATGATCCAACGTTTGCCTGCTTTACTTTGATAATATTTATTTCCGAAAGAGTCACTTCCAACAAACTTTCCAGAAAGAATTGTTTTAAGTTTTGTGCCAAATGTCTCTTGATTCCACCAGATAAAAATCTTATTTAAAAATGTCAACATGTAATTTTAATAATTGTTCAATTTAAAATTGTATAATTTAAATTAGACTAAAGTATGAATTTGTATATAAATTAATTATCTCAAGATTCAAAATAAATATTAAAAAAAGGAAAAATGGCAAAATATCTAGTAGAAACTTATTACACGTGCAGCTTTAAAGTTAATCATTATCTAGACGATATTAATGAGAAAGAGTTGGCAAACTTGGAGAAACGTGATGATGGAAAGTTTGAAGTTTTAGATGTCAAACTAGATACAAGAAAAACAAAAAGCTTAGATCCAAACAACAAAATAACCGAAACTAAAAAACTAGATATTGTATCTGAACAAAGCCAGCCAAAGACAATATCGAATGAAAATAACTCAAATTTCGTAAAAAAATTTAATGAGAGTGTAAGTAAGAGATTTGGTATGCCTGACAGAAGAAAAGGTTATATTCAAAAAGCAACAATTGGAGATCATAAAGTCTATTTACATACAGGTGAGTATGAAGATGGCAAAATAGGTGAAATATTTATTGATACCAGCAAAGAAGGAGAGTTGGTAAAAGCTTTAATGAATAATTTTGCGATCGCTATCTCACTGGGCCTTCAGTATGGAGTCCCATTAGATGAGTTTATTAGTGCTTACGTTGACACTAAATTTGAACCTTCAGGAAAAGTGCATGGAAATGACAGAATAATGAGCGCTTCTTCAATATTAGATTATATTTTTAGAGAGCTTGCGATTTCTTATCAAAACAGAGAGGATTTAGCTCATACACCTGCTATTGGTGGTAGCGAAAGATCATCTGTTGATGAAGAAAATTCAGAGGACCAAAATCAATTACTTAAAATTGTAAAAGATATTACAAGTAAAGGTTTTGTAAGAAATAATTACAAAAAAAATCTCGTGGACTTATCTGATGTTAAAATAAATTTAAAAGGTAAAAAATAAAAAAACATTTTTATTTTTTTATTTTTAAAGATAATCCAAGTTCTTTAAGTTGATCTTCATTAACATCTGATGGTGCATTCATCATCAAGTCTTGAGCATTTTGATTCATAGGAAACATTGTTACTTCTCTTATGTTCTTTTCATTAGCTAGCAACATAACTATTCTATCAATTCCTGGTGCTATACCTCCATGTGGAGGTGCACCATAACTTAGTGCATTAATCATGCCACTGAATTTTTCATCAACTTGTTCTTTTTTATAACCAGCAATTGAAAATAATTTATACATTAAATCTGGTATGTGATTTCTAATTGCCCCAGAAGATAATTCTATACCATTGCAAACAATGTCATACTGGAAAGCTTTAATGTTAAGTGGATTATCAAAATCAATGTCTTTTATATTACCTTGAGGCATTGAAAATGGGTTATGGCTAAATTCAATTTTGTTGGTTATCTCATTTTTTTCAAACATTGGGTAATCAACAACCCAACAAAAGGCAAAGCAATTTTCATCTAACAAATCTAAATCTTTTGCGATTTTATCTCTTGCTTGGGAGGTAATTTTTTCAACATCTTTAATTTTACCACAAGCAAAAAATACACTATCACCCACTTCTGCTTTTGAAATTTTCATGATTTCTTCTAGTGACTCTTTTGAGAAAAATTTACCAACTGGTCCTTTAGCTAAAATGTCATCATCTTTTTCTATGGTTAAATACGCAAGACCAGATGCTCCCTGTTCTTTGGCCCATTTATCAATATTGTCAAAGAAACTTCTAGGTTTATCTTTTGTACTCTTAGTTACAATACATCTTACTTTTGAGCCAGATTTTACAAGTTTTTTAAATATTTCAAAAGTAACATCATCTCTGTTAAAGACTTCTGTCAAGTCTGAAATTAATAATGGGTTTCTAAGATCAGGTTTATCAGATCCATATTTTAGCATAGAGTCGCTATATGAAATTTTTGGAAACTTATCATACATTAATTTTTTGTTAGAAAATTTTTTAAACACATTGACAATCAATTTTTCAACTACTTTAAAAATATCTTCTTGTTCTACAAATGACATTTCTAAATCAAGTTGATAAAATTCTCCTGGGCTTCTATCAGCTCTAGCATCTTCATCTCTAAAACAAGGTGCAATTTGAAAATATTTATCGAATCCGGATACCATTATTAATTGTTTAAATTGTTGTGGTGCTTGCGGTAGAGCATAAAATTTACCTGGACTTAATCTACTGGGTACTAAAAAATCTCTCGCACCTTCAGGACTCGAAGAAGTTAATATTGGCGTTTGGAATTCTAAAAAACCTAATTTAAACATTTCATTTCTAATGAATGAAATCACTTCTGATCGGAGAATAATATTATCATGAATTTTTTTTCTTCTTAAATCCAAAAACCTATATTTAAGTCTAATCTCTTCCGCATACTCTTGATCACTAAAGACTGGCATTGGTAATTCTTTGCATGTTCCTAAGATATCAAATGAAATTATTTCTACTTCAATTTCGCCAGTTTGAAGTTCGGAATTAATAGTTTCTGAACTTCTCTCAACTACTTTTCCACTTACTTTGATTACGCTTTCTAACTGAATTTTTTCTAATTTCTTAAAATTTTCATTACTATTATCAACTATACATTGAGTAATACCGTAATTATCTCTTAGATCTATAAATAGAAGATTTCCGTGATCTCTTTTTTTATTAATCCATCCAGATATAATGATTTCTTGACCACTATTATCTTTTTTTAATTCATTACAATTGTGAGTTCTATACTTATTCACTTATTCCTCTAATGCTTCGTTAATAATTTTAAAATCAATTGATTTTTTTTTTTTTAAACTAATACTGTCAATTTTATATATGAATTCAAATATTTTTCCATACGATCTCTCAACTCTTTTAATGATAAAATCAATCAATTTTTTATCTAAAGCAATCTGTCTATCAGATAAATTTTTTAATATTAAAGCAAACATTAGTTCATCATCTGGATTTTCAATTTTTGCTAAAAGGCAATTTGTTGTTCTTGATCTAAGATCCTTAAGCTTGAAATCAATTTCAACTATTGGTTTATCAGATGTAATTATTAAAAATTTATTATTTTGATCTATTGTATTAAAAAGTGTGTAAATAAGATTTTCATCAACATCTAAATTCAAATCTTCTAAAACAATATTTTGAAAAGATTGAATAGATTTAAGATTATTTTCATTGAGTAGATTTGACTCAATCTTTATTCCATTAAATTTTTTTAAAAAAATGTTAACAAGGTGAGTTTTGCCAGAAGATTTCTCACCAATGATATTTAAAAAGTTTTTTTCCCATTTAGGCCATTTGTGAATTAGTTCAAAAGTATAAAAGTTACTTTTTCCAACATAGAAATCGTCATCTCTAAAATTTTGTTCGTAGTCAAAATCCAACAATAATTGATTTAAGCTTTTCATTTGACTGTCCAAACATTATTTTCCATTGTTAAATTAAAATATTTTTTACTCATATAATTTAGAAAAGTTTTAGGAGAACCATTAAAAATTATTCTATATTTTATATTTTTATTATCAAATTTTAAAATATAAAAATCGGATATTAAATCAAAATTATTAAGTGTTTCCTCTAATCTCATAATTTTATCATACTCTTTCGAGTCAATAGATATGTTCAACGGTAGTTTAATAGAAGTGTTAATTTGATTGTTTTTTTTCCATTGATCCTCATAAACATTTTTTAAATTTTCTAAAATTTTTTTGAAATCATTTTCATCATTTAAATTTATTTTAGAGTATTTTTGATTGTTTATTTTTAATGAATTATTTAAATTAATTTTTGATAATATCTTAATGTTATCTTTTTCTTTATATATTATTGTGACTATATAATCTTTTAAATCATATTTCTTAATCAAATTTATAAAATCGTATGTTTCTATTGAACTGGATCTTCTTTGAATATTTTTTAAATCCTCAAGATCTTCATTAGGTAATAGGTACTCCAATAATTGAAAATTCTCTTTTGAATTATTCCAATTATTATAAAAAATATTATTGTTAAATAAGTAAATATTTTCTGTTTCTGTATCAACTAATATTGGTAGTAGTAAAACTTTATTCTTAATTGGTGTTGATGGAAATATACTTCTTGTCTCTAAAAAATCTAAAATCTTTTTTTTATTGAATGAAGTTTCAAGCTTTGCAAAATATTCATTATTTACAAATTTTTCATCACTTATAGTGAAAGAATCAATCATATTTTTAATCTCTTTTATCGATATTTTATTAATTTTGTTCTTATCACCTGAGGTTGTAATCATAGTTAATAAATTTAGAAAAGAAGTTCGAAACCCTTTGTCTATAACTGAATTTTTCTTAAAATTAAGCTCGAATGGAGATGAAATTTCAATATCAGCAACTTTGAAAGTGTTTGCTTGTAAATAAGTTGTGGAAAAAATTATTATAAATAGAACGAATGAAATAAAAATTATATATACCTTAAATAGTTTTAAAATTTTATTAATAATCTGCATATTTTATAATAATGAAAAAAGAAAAATTTACCTATCAAAAAAGTGGTGTAAACATAAATGCTGCTGACAATTTTATTAAATTTATATCTTCCATTTCATCAAATAATAAAGGCAAAAAAAAGCTTAACAACATTGGTGGTTTTGGCTCAATTTCTAGCATACCAAAAAACTTAAGAAATCCGAAAATTGTAGCATGTACTGATGGTGTTGGAACAAAAATTGAGATTGCCAATATACTCAATAAATATGACACAATTGGGATAGATCTAGTCGCTATGAGCGTAAACGATCTAATTGTTCAGGGAGCAACGCCATTATTATTTTTAGATTATATTTCAATAAACAAAATAGATCTAAAAAAATTAAAATCTATTCTTAAAGGAATAATTAATGGTTGTAAAATCTCTAACTGTGAATTAGTTGGCGGAGAAACAGCTGAAATGCCTGGTACTTATGAAAAAGGGAAATTTGACATAGCTGGTTTTGCAGTGGGTGTAGTTGATGAAAAAAAGGTTCTCAAGAAAAAAAATATAAAAAAAAATGATTTAATTTTAGCTATACCTTCAAGTGGTATTCACTCTAATGGTTACTCTTTAGTAAGATACGTTTTAAAAAAATCAAAAATTAATTTAGATAAAAATTTTTTTTTAAAAAATGAATTGATAAAACCAACAAAAATTTATGTTAGAGAAATTTTAAATCTAATACATAATAAACTTTTAATTAGTTGTGCAAATATAACCGGTGGTGGAATAGGAGATAATATTAAAAGGATCATACCAAATGGACTGGTTGCTGATATAGATTTAAATAAGATAAGAGCTAAAAAAATTTTTAAGTGGTTAAAGAGTAGAAATATTAGTGATAAAGAAATGTTAAAAACATTTAATTGTGGAGTTGGTTTTTGCATAATAATTAAACCAAAAAATCTCAATAAAGTTACAAAATTTTTTACAAAAGAATTCAAGCCCTATGTCATTGGAAAAATATCGACAGGAAAAAATAAAGTTAAACTAAATGGTAAAATTAACTGGTCTTAAAAAAATAAAAACTGCAGTTTTTATATCTGGAACAGGAAGTAACTTAAAGAATTTAATAAAATTTTCTAAAATCAAAAAATCACCTATCACAATAGATCTAATAATTTCTAACACTTCAAAAGCAAAAGGTTTGATTTTTGCTAATGAATTTAAAATTAAAAAAATAATATTTAGATTTAAAAATCCTAGGAATGATGAAAAAAAAATATTAAAATTATTAAAAAATGAAAATATACAATTAATTTGTTTAGCAGGTTTTATGAAAATTTTATCGAAAAACTTCATAAAAGAATTTATTGGAAAAATTATTAATATCCACCCATCTTTACTCCCTAAATATAAAGGGGTTAACACTCATGTTAGAGCTATTAATAATAAAGATAAATTTGCTGGATGTACTGTTCATTATGTAACGGCAAAATTAGACTCTGGAAAGATAATACTACAAAAAAAAATTAAAATATCTCCAAAAGAAAAATCAACTTCTTTAGCAAAAAAAGTATTAAAACAAGAGCATAAACTATACCCTGCTGCTATTATGAAAATTTTTAATTAATCTTTAAAAAAGAAATCAATTTCTATTTTGGCGTTTTCAACACTATCAGATCCGTGTACAGAATTTTTATCAATCGAAATCCCATATTTTTTTCTTATAGTTCCTTCAGCAGCTTCTTCTGGTTTTGTAGCACCCATCAATTCTCTATTTCCTAATACAGCATTTTCTTTTTCTAGTATCATCACAACTATTGGTCCTGATGATAAATACGTACACAAATCACTGTAAAAAGGCTTTGTTTCATGGACTTTATAGAATTGTTCTGCTTCAGATTTTGATATTTGAATTTTTTTTTCTTTAACTATATTAAAACCTTTATTTTTAAACATCTCCTTAATTTCATTATCTAAGTTTCTTTCGACGGCATCTGGTTTAATAATTGATAGTGTTTGTTCTATATTACTCATATTCATCCTCTATTAGTTTGTTTAATAATCTTACTCCATAACCAGTTGCACCACTCGAGTTTAAAGCTCCACCATATTTTGAAAAAGCCATACCAGCTATATCTAAATGTGCCCATGGTGTCTTGTTTAGAATAAATCTTTGTAAAAATTGTGCAGCAGTTGTCGAACCTGCTCCACCAACATAATTTATATTTTGCATGTCTGCATTTTTTGAATCAATAAGCTTATCAAAATTTTTATGCAAAGGCATTCTCCACAACTTTTCATCTACTTTTTCACCTGCCTTCAATAATTGTTTTGACAACTTGTCATCATTTGAAAATAGCCCAGCATATTCGGAGCCTAACGAAACAATTATTGCACCTGTCAAAGTTGCTAGATCTATCATAATTTTTGGTTGAAATTTTTTTTCAGTAAATGTTAAAGCGTCTGCTAAAACTAATCTACCTTCTGCATCAGTATTTAATATTTCAATTGTTTTACCACTGTAAGATTTAACAATATCACCGGGTCTTTGCGCATTACCTCCAGGCATATTTTCTACAAGTCCTACAACACCTACTGCATTTATTTTTGCTTTTCTTACTGCTAAATTTTTCATTAGCCCAACCACTGTTGCAGATCCAGCCATGTCATAAGTCATGTCTTCCATGAACTTTGCTGGTTTAAGTGAAATACCGCCGGTATCAAAACAAACACCTTTACCAACAAATGCTAGAGGCTTAGAATTATTTTTTGCTCCGTTCCACTCCATTGTTACTAGATATGATCCTCTAATACTTCCTTGTCCAACACCCAATAAAGCATTCATTCCTAGTTTTTTTAATTGTTTGTCATCATAAATGTTTATTTTCAAACCATACTTTTTAAGTGCACTTAATCTTTTTGCATATTCATCTGGATGTAAAATATTCCCTGGTTCTGACACTAAGTCTCTTGCAAAAAAAGTTCCTTCCTCTAATGCTTTAAACCTTAATTGACTTTGCGCAGATATTTTATTTTTACTTCCAATAACATTTATAGAAATAAGTCTTTTATTTTTTTTTGATTTATAAATATTAAACTCATAAGATTTTAATTTTAATCCATGTAAAAAATGTCCTACAAAATTTTCTATTTTACTATTTATGCTATCAGAGTTAACAAAGTAATCATTTTTCTTATCATAATCGATAAAACTGTGAAATTTAGCTCCTAAACTTTCTATATCAGAAGTTTTTAAGTCTTTTTTAATAGAGACTAAAAATATTGTTTTTTTGGAGTTAATTTTAAAAAAAAGCAAGTTTTTTTTTAAATCACTAGTTTTTAATAAATCAGATATGTAAGAAAACTCTTCATTTAAAATATGTTTTTTTAAACCACTAATATTGAAATTTTCATCAGTAAATAGAATAAGATTAGCTTGAGATTTTTGTGATTGTTTATTTTTATAGAGAACTTGAACAGTCATTGATTTTATATATATACTTCTAGTTGAAAGGTTTTATAAAATTAAAAATGCTTTTTATCAACGAAAAAATTGTATTTAAAAAATTTTTAACTCAAAATACTTATTTTTTTCTATTAACATCACTCAGTATAACATTCATTGTTTGGGCTATAAGGGCTGTTAATAATCTAGATATAGTATCTGAGGATGGACACAGTTTTTTAATCTATTTTTACATTACACTATTAGTATTTCCAAAAATTTTCGGTCAAGTTTTACCTATAATATTTTTTACTTCTTTGTTTTACAATATAGTCAAATATGAGAATAATAATGAACTTAAATTATTTTGGATAAATGGAATTAATCAAATTAATTTTTATAATGTAATTTTGCGATATACGGTTGTATTTTTTTTCATACAAATTTTTGTAAGTACAATTTTAAGTCCACACATGCAAAATAAGGCAAGGGAATTTATTCAGGACTCAACACTGGATTTTTTTCCATCATTATTTCAAGAAAAAAAGTTTATTGATACCGTTGAAAAATTAACAATATTTATTGAAACAAAAAATTCAATTAATGATTTAAGAAATATTTATTTAAAAGATGATAGCGGTTCAAATTCAAGAATTATAGTAGCAAAAAAAGGTCAATTACTATCTGAGGGTGACTCAAGAGTGTTAAGACTTTATAACGGAAAATTTATAAATATAGACCCTAAAGGAAATAGTTCGTCATTTAATTTTGACAAAACAGATTTTAATATTTCTAAATTTGTAACAAAATCCACTACATACAGAAAACTACAAGAAACATATATTACAGAACTATTTAGATGTGTAGATTACATTTTAATTAAAAAAGAAAGTTATGTTGATGAGTATGTAATTTGTAATAAAGATGGAATTCAAGAAGTTATTTCAGAGATTTATAAAAGAATTTATAAGCCTTTTTATTTATTTTTACTTTCAGCAATTGTTATTTTTTTACTTATTAGCAATCATGAGGAAAGCAAATTCAAAACAATGAAATTTTTTATTTTTTCACTTGGTATCATTTTTATAATAATTTCTGAAATTTCTGTTAATTTCTCAAGTAAATCTAATTTAAATTTATTAATTGCTATATTGTTGCCCTTAACTATTTTTTTAATTTTATATGTATTCTTTTATAAAAAAACCAACAGTATAAAACATAAATAATGATTTTAACTTATAAAAAAAATATAATTTATTCTTTTTTAAAAAATATACTTTCAGTAGGTATCTTCTTTTTTTCCTTAATTATAATTTTAAATGTTCTTCAAGAAGTAGTTTTTTTTAAAAATTTAGATGTTAGTTTTTTTGTACCTGTATATTTAACTTTATTAAATACATCATCTGTTTTATTTGAAGTATTTCCATTTATATTTCTAATTGGGGGTATGACTTTTTTTATTGAAATTTTGGACAAAAACGAATTAATTATTTATAAAAGTTATGGTCTTTCAAATTTTAAAATAATTAGTGTGGTTGTAGGTACAACTTTTATTTTAGGTATTTTTTTAGTTTTAATTTTTTATAATATTTCTTCCAATTTAAAATTTTTATATCTTGATATTAAAAACAATCATACAAAAGATGATAAATATTTAGCTGTAATAACAGCTAATGGTCTTTGGGTAAAAGATTATAAGAATGAGCATATCAATTATATAAACGCTAAAAATTTAATTAACTCAGATTTGAAAGAAGTCGTAATAAGTCAATTTGATAAAAATCATAATTTTTTAAGATTAATTACAGCAGAAAGTGCTGATATTAAAAGTAAATATTGGATTATTAATAAAGCCAAAATTTCGGAAGATAATAAAACTATTGAAGAACAAGAGCCTTTAATATTTAAAACTAATTTTAACGTTGAAATAATTTCAACTTTATTTTCTAATTTATCTGCTCTAGACTTAATTAATTTATACAAATTAAAAAAAAATTACACATCATTAGGATATTCAACAGTTAAAATTAACAATCATCTGCTAAATTTATATATATATCCAATTTATCTATCTATTATGGTTTGTATCGCTTGTATTCTAATGTTAAACATTGGACACAATAAACCACGTGTTTTCTACTTGATAATAGGTGTCTTGATATCTGTAACAGTTTATTATGCAAATTATTTATTTAATACTTTAGTTGAAAATCAAAAAATTTCTCTTTCATTCTCTGTATGGTTTATCCAATTTTTATTATTTTTAATCTGCTCTGTTGGTTTAGTGAGGATAAATGAAAAATAAAGTTTGTTCACAAAAAATATTATTTTTAATTATTTTTATCATTTTTCCAAATTTAGTTCTTAGTAATGAATTTAAATTTAACTCATCTGAAATTGAAACATTTGAAAATGGGAATTTATTAAAAGGCTCTGGTGGAGTTCAAATTGAAGATGGCACAGGAATTATTATCAATAGTGAAAAATTTGAATTTGATAAAATAAAATCGATATTAAAAGCTAAAGAAAACGTTGTAGTAAAAGACTCTTTAAATAAAAATTTTTTAAAATCTAATGATGTTACTTATTTTAAAAAACTAAATACACTAATTTCTAAAAATAAAACTACAATTGAATCAGATAATGGTCATATCATTGAAAGTTTTGACATTACATACGACCGTAATCTAAACAAGATATCATCAAATGAAAAGACTGTAATTACTGATTTAAATAACAATAGATTTACCGTGAGTGGTTTCAGTTTTTCTACGATTAACAAAGTCTTATTGGCTAGTGATGTAAATATAATTGATAAAGAAGGCAATACTTATGATCTAGAAAATATTAGCTACAATTTGAAAACAAACGAAATTCTTGGAAAAGATTTAAGCTTAAATTTTAACAACTCAAACTTTGGTTCAAATGAAAATGAACCAAGACTTAAGGGAAATAGTTTGTTCTTTAATGATAACTTCACAACAGTAAATGGTGGTATTTTTACTACATGTAAAAAAAATGATAATTGCCCACCATGGGTTTTAAAATCAGAAAAGATTCAACATGATAAAATAAAAAAACAAATCCACTATAAAAATGCTTTACTTAAAATTTATGATATCCCCGTAGTGTATTTTCCAAAATTTTTTCATCCAGATCCAACGGTCAAAAGACAATCTGGATTCTTAGCCCCTAGATTCTCTCAATCAAATAATTATGGAAATTTCATTTCAACTCCTTATTTTTTTGCTATTTCAGATTCATCTGACTTTACTTTTTCTCCAAGAATTTATGATAATGGAAATGCTATATATCAAAGTGAATATAGAACTCACAAAAAAAAATCTAAACATATAGCTGATTTTAGTATCAAAAATAAAAGTTTTTTATCAAATGAAAAAGACAATTCTTCACAGACACATTTTTTTTTAGAATCTAAAATTGATCTAGATACTCAAAATTTTAATGAAGCAAATATAGATTTAAAGATTCAACAGACTTCTGATGATGAATATTTAAAAACTTATAAACTTAAATCTCCACTTATAGAGTCAGAACATATCTTACATTCAAGTATTGGTTTCAATTTTAATAGAGATGATCTTGATATTGAAATTACAGCTGAAACATACGAAAATCTAAATCGATTAGAAAGTGATAGATATGAATATATTTATCCTAGTTTTAATATTTCAAAAAGCATTAGAGATACAGACAATGGTAATTTTTCTTTAGAAAGTGTTGGTGCAAACAAGCTATTTAATACCAATGTTTATGAAAAAACACTTATTAATGATCTAAGTTATAAATCTTTTAATAAGATAAGTGCTTTAGGATTGGTAAGTAATTATGAAATTTTGATAAAAAATTTTAATTCTGACACAGAAAAATCTACTGACTATAAAAATAAAAAAGAAAGTTCAATTCAATCAATAGTTAACTATAAAATGAAATATCCTTTACAAAAAATTGGAGAAGCTTACTTTAGTACATTAACACCTATAATGTCATTAAACTACAGTCCAAATCAATCAAAAAATATATCTGATCAAGATAGAGAAATGAGTGTTGATAATATTTTTTCAATAAATAGAATTGGTAATTCAAATACAATAGAGGGTGGTCAATCAATCACTATTGGAAGTGAGTATGCTCTGTATAACAATAAAGATAAAGATCAAAAAATATTTTCTTTTGATCTTGCCACAGCTTTTAGAGATGAAGAAAATGACAAACTTCCAACCAATAGTACCCTTGGGGAAAAACAGTCAGATATTTTTGGAAGCATGAACTTTAAATCAAATGAATTTATAGATTTTGATTATAATTTTGCTTTAGATAGTGATCTAGAAACACTAAACATGAGTCAAATTAAATCTACCCTGAGTTTCAATAATTTTGTAACAACATTTGATTTTTTAGAAAAAAGCAATTTAATGGGTGGCAATAGTTTTCTTTCTAATGAATCAAGACTTCAAATTAATAAAAGTTCATCTTTAAGTTTTAAAACTAGAGAAAATAAAGAAAAAGATATAACTGAGTACTATAATTTAATTTATGAATATCAAAATGATTGTCTGATTGCAGGTTTAGAATTTAAAAAAGATTTTTATAGTGATGGGTCACTAAAACCAGATGAACAATTATTTTTTTCAATCACTATAATGCCTTTTGGAAAAGCAGTTTCACCAAATATTAATCAATGAACAAATTAATTAGATATATATTCTCTAGTTTAATAATCTTTATGCCTTTATATGGTCTCGAAAGTTTTATATCTTTTAAGGTTAATGATGAAATAGTTACAAATATAGATTTAGAAACTGAGTCCCGGTATTTGATTATTTTAAACAGTGAATTAAAAAATACAGATAATAATACTTTATTAAAATTAGCTAAAGAATCAATAATTAAAGAAAAAATTAAAAAAAATGAAGTTCAAAAATTTTATAAATTGGGAGACACGGTAGATTACTTGAATGAAATTATTCAAGGCTATTATAAAAGAATTGGCATGAAAAATTTAAATGAATTTGAAAATTACTTAAACGAAAATAATTTAGATTTAGAGGTGGTAAAAAATAAAATAGAAATTGAAATGCTTTGGAATAAACTTATAGGATCTATATATGCAAATCAAATAAATATTAATGAAGAGTTTTTAAAAAAACAAATTGAAAGAAACTCAAATGATAACAATTTTGATATAGAGTATGAGTTATCAGAAATAGTTTTCCAAATTTCTGATGAGATTAATTTGTCTAATAAAGTTGATTTAATTAAAAAAGATATTGTGGAACAAGGTTTTAAAAATGCTGCAAATATTCATAGCATAGCAGACTCATCAAAATTTGGTGGAAATATTGGTTGGTTTGCAGAGAAACAATTGTCACAAAAGACAGTTACTGCAATAAAAGATTTAGAAATTGGTGAACTTTCAAAACCTTTAAAAATCACTAATGCTTTTATGATTTTAAAAATTGAAAATAAAAAACAAAAAAAAGTTGAAATGAATAAAGATGAATTATTAAAACAAGCCATTTCTTTTGAAAAAAATAAACAATATAATCAATTTTCTATTATTTATTATAATAAAATCAAACTAAACTCTATTATTAGTGAATAAGAAACCTATCATTATTGTTTCAGCAGAGCCTTATAGTGTTTTCCTTGAGATATTTTTTAAATCAATAAAAAGAATCAATTTAAAACAACCTATCATTTTAATTTCTTCTAAAAAACTTGTTTTGCTACAAATGAAAAAATTAGGTTTTAATTTTGATTTAAATCTAATAAATCAAAACAAAATCAATATTAATTTTCTAAATAATAAAAAGATAAATTTAATTGATGTAAATTTTAAATTTAATAAACCGTTTGATAATATTTCTGAAAAATCTAATACTTTTATAAATGAATCATTTCAAATTGCACTTAAAATTTTAAAAGAAAAAAAATGTTCTGGCTTAATTAATGGTCCGATATCTAAAAAACATTTTTTGAAAGGTAAAAGTTTAGGGATCACTGAATATTTATCAAAAAAAACAAGAACACAAAATTTTGCTATGTTGATATATAGTAAAAATTTATCTGTTAGTCCTATTACTACTCATCTTGCTTTAAAAAATGTTAATAAAGCTATTTCTAAAAAAAAAATATATACTCATGTACAATTGATTACTAAATTTTATAAAAAAAACTTTAAAAAAACACCAAAAATTGCTGTTACTGGCTTAAATCCACACTGTGAAAGCAATTTAAAAAATTGTGAGGAGGATAATATTATTATACCTGCAATTAAAGATTTGAATAAAAAAAATTATTTGGTTAAAGGACCATTTTCTGCCGATACGATTTTTATGAAAGAAAATTTGAAGAAATTTGATGTAATAATCGGTATGTATCATGATCAAGTTCTTTCTCCTATGAAATCTTTATTTGGCTTCAATGCAATTAATATAACATTGGGTTTACCTTTCATTCGTATTTCTCCAGATCACGGTCCAAATTCTTTGATGTTAGGTAAAAATTTATCAAATCCAAACAGCTTAGTGAATGCTTTAAAATTTCTAGATAAATAAGTGAAAATTAGCGCTAAAAAAAGTTTAGGACAAAATTTTTTAATAGACAGAGATATTCTTAATCAAATTGTTAACTCAGTAAATATTGAAGGTAAAGAAATTTTAGAAATCGGACCAGGTAGTGGAAATTTAACAACTTTTATTCTTAAAAGAAATCCAAAAAAAATTTATGTGGTTGAGAAGGATAATGATTTAGTTTTAGTTTTAAAAGATAAATTTGATAATGAAATTCAAATTATTCATGATGATGTCTTAAAAATTAAAGAAAATGAAATTTCTGATAAAAAATTAATTGTATTTGGTAATTTACCATACAATATTTCAACAGAAATTCTTTCTAAATGGATAATGAATATGGACAATAATGTTTGGTTTGAGAGTTTAGTTTTAATGTTTCAAAAAGAAGTAGCAGATAGAATTATAGCCAAATCTAATAATTCAAAATATGGAAGATTGTCTATTTTATCCAATTGGAAGCTAAATATAAAAAAAATAACTGATATAAAGCCACAAAGCTTTTCACCAAAACCAAAAGTAGATAGTTCTTTATTGTTATTTACCCCTAAAAAAAAATTTTTTAAATTAGAGAGTGCCAAAAATCTTGAAATGCTTACTAGAATTTTTTTCAGTCAAAGAAGAAAAATGTTAAAAAAACCATTTAATCAAATTTTTAAAGATTCACAAAAAGTTTCTGAAAAATTTAATATTGATTTAAATCTTAGACCACAAAATCTTGAGCCAGAAACTTACTTTGAGCTAGTTAAAGAATTTGAAAGTTCAAGAGGTTAATTTATTAACATGATTTCTGATATATTCTATATCGTAATCTTTTGAACCATTATTAATTTCTGCATCAATTAAATTACTTATTTTAGAATAACATTCATTTAGATTGTCATTTATAATTACATAATCATAATTAATCCAATGTAATACATCTCTGCTAAACTCCTTCATTCTTTCTTCCACAATTAATTTGTCCTTCATGTCTCTATTAGACAATCTTTCAAATAATACTTCTTTACTTGGTGGTAGTATAAAAAAAGTAACTAATTTATAATTTAATTTTTTATTTTTAATTTGATCTGCTCCTTGCCAATCAATATCAAATAATACATTTTCGCCTTTTTCTAACTTTTCTATTACTGGAGTTCTCGTTGTGCCGTAGAAATGATTAAATACTTTGGCATGCTCTAGAAATTCTTCGTTTCTTATTAAACTTTCAAATTTTTCGTGATTTACAAAATAATAATCCTTGTTTTCAACTTCGTTAAGTCTTGGTTTCCTTGTTGTGTGTGATGTTGAGATATAATAATTTTTTTTTTTCGAAAGAAGCTTTACTAGAGTTGTTTTACCGGCCCCAGATGGGGATGATAAAATCACCATTATCCCATCTTTTTTTATGGACATTTAAATACCTAGTTTGCTTTTCCTTCAATAAATTTAACAGCGTCGCCTACCGTAAGAATTTTTTCAGCTTCACTGTCTGAGATTTCTGAACCAAACTCTTCTTCAAAAGCCATAACCAATTCTACTGTATCTAAACTGTCTGCTCCAAGGTCATCAATAAAACTAGAGTCATCTTGTACTTTAGCTTCGTCTATGCCTAAGTGATCTGCTACAATTTTCTTTACTTTGCTTGAAATATCTTCTGACATATTGTTCCTTTTTTTTTATATTTCGTTAATAGTTTAAAAAGCAATTTTGTCAACCTAAATACATGCCTCCATTTACATGTAATGTTTCTCCATTAATATAGTCAGATTTATCAGAACTTAAAAAAACAACTGCGTTTGCTATATCAGTGGCTTTACCCAGTCTATTAGAGGGTATTTTTGCAATAATAGCTTCCTTATGAGTTTCGTCTATTTTATCTGTCATTGCAGTACTAATAAAACCAGGTGATATACAATTAACATTAATGTTTTTTTTAGCATATTCAATAGCTAAACTTTTTGACATTGCAACGATACCTGCTTTTGAGGCTGTATAATTTGCCTGACCCACATTACCTGTGTGCCCTACTACTGATGTAATATTTATAATCTTGCCAGATTTATTTTTAAGCATTTTTTTTATAGAATGTTTGCACATTAAAAAAGTTGAGGTAAGATTTACATCAATTACTTTTGTCCATTCCTCTAAACTCATTCTAATAGTCAAATTATCTTTTGTTATACCCGCATTATTAATTATGCAATCAAGTGATCCCCCAAGTGCGACTGTTGCTTCATTTACAAACCCCTCAATTTTTTCATGTTGAGAAATGTCAAACTTAATGATTTTAATATTGTTGAATTTTTTTTTTAATTCTTCCAATTTTTCAAGTCTAGTTCCAGTAGCAAGAACATTAGCTCCAAGCTCATCTAATTTTTCAACTATTGAATTACCAATGCCTCCAGAAGCACCAGTAACTATGATATTTTTATTTTTTAAACTAATCATTAATATTGATCAACTTTATATCTTCTTCATTATTTATTGCATTAACTTTAACATCTTTATTAATTCTTTTTACCAAGCCTGATAAAACTTTACCAGGTCCTACTTCTATAAATTGAGTAACACCTTTTTCGATCATTAAAGAAACACTTTCACGCCATCTTACTCTACTTTCAATTTGTTTAACTAGTAAATCTTTCAGTTCAATAGAATTTGCTATTTCTTTTCCTGTTACATTTGAAATTAAGACATTTTTAGGTTCTTTAAAGTTTAGTTTTGCTATTTCTTCATTCATTACAAGAGTTGCTTTATTCATCAATTTGCAATGAAATGGTGCACTGACTGGTAATTTGATATTTTTAATATTTTTTTCTTTTAGATCTACCATCATTTTTTCTAAATCCTGTGTTTTACCACTTAGCACTATTTGCCCCAAAGAGTTATCATTCGCAATATAGCATTGATATTTATTTATATTTTGATTTAAAAAATTTTCAATTATTTCAATCTCAGAACCCAAAATAGCTACCATTCCACCTACTCCTTTAGGTACAGAGTTTTGCATAGCTTTGCCTCTAACTTTTAATATCTTTAAAGTATCTGAGAACTGTAATGATCCGGCACAAGTTAAAGCTGAATACTCTCCCAATGAATGTCCTGCAAAAAAATTTGCTTTATTTAAATCAATTCCAAATTCTGTTTTAGCAAGCTTAAAAATAGAATAACTTATTAAAAATATTGCTGGTTGGGTATTTTCTGTCAGATCTAATTCTTCTTTTGGACCGCTTAAAATAAGTTTTGACAAAGGAAATCCAAGGGTATCATCGGCTTCTTTGAATAAATCTTGAATTAGACTATACTTGTCGTGTAAGTCCTTACCCATTCCTACTAATTGTGACCCTTGGCCTGGAAAAATAACAGAAAACATTTAATTATTTAAATTTTATTATGGTTTTAAGTGTTGTAATTCAATTGTTATAATAGTATATCCTCATTTTTTATTAAAGAACAATTATGAATTTATACGAACACACTATTGTTGCTAGACAGGACACTAGTCCAGCTCAGATCAAATTATTAGCAGAAAAATACTCTAAAATTATAGAGAAAAATGAAGGTGAAATAGTACAAACAGAAGAATGGGGTTTGTTAAATCTTGCTCATATCATTAAAAAAAATAAAAAAGGTATTTTTATGCATTTTAAGATTAAAGGTGCAGGTAGTGTTATTGGTGAATTAGAAAAAAATGAAGCTATTGATAAAAATCTTTTAAGATTTATGACTGTTAAAGTTAAAAAGTTTGATTTAAAAGCTAACTATTTTCAAAAAAAAAATAAACAGAAAAAAAAAAAATAAGAAAAATTACAGCAGAGATTAATTATGCCAACAAAAAAAAGAACAGGAAATAAAAAAGGTAAACAAAGCAATTTTGCTAAACTAAGTATTTTTCAACCAAATAAATACAAATTTAAAAAATCTTGTCCTCTCTCAGTAAAAGGAGCTCCTGAAGTTGATTATAAAAATATAAAACTATTAAAGAAGTATATGTCTGAGAATGGTAAAATTTTACCATCAAGAATTACAAATGTTTCACAAAAAAAACAAAGAGAGCTTTCTTTATCTATAAAGCGAGCTAGAAATTTGGCTTTAATTTAATGAAAGTAATACTTTTAGAAAATCTGAGAAGAATTGGAGTAATTGGTGAAATTATAAATGTAAAAAGAGGTTTTGCCAGAAATTTTTTAATCTCTAATGATAAAGCACTCTATGCATCAAAAGAAAATATTGCAAAAGTAGAAAAAATTAAAAACGAATTAAATAAAAAAGATACAGATAAGAAAAATGAAGCTCAAAAAATTTTAGAGAAAATTAATGAAAAAGAATATGAGATAAAAAAATTGAGCACAGAAAATAAAGAGTTATATGGTTCAGTGAAACCAACAGAAATAGCAAAATTAATAAATGAAATTGATAAAATAGAAATCAAACCTTCAACAATACAACCAATAACTGAAATTAAATCAATTGGTAAATTCAAGGTGAAAATTATTTTACACTCTGAGATAGATTTTGAAATCACTATCAATGTGGTATCTGCTGAAACTATTCAATAATTATACAATTTTTTCCCCAACACATAATTATTATTTTTTAATTTTTTTTTTAGGTTAAAATTCTATTATGGAAAATAATTTAAGCGTTGTAAAAAATACCTTTAAAGAACTTCCTAATAATATTGAAGCTGAACAATCTGTTATTGGCTCTATACTAGTTTCTAATGAACTTTTTGATGAAATTAACACAATCATTTCAAATATTAATTTTTATGATCCAATGCATCAAAAAATTTTTTCAGCAATAGAGAGTCTTATTTACAAAGGAATGCTAGCAAATCCTATTACATTAAAAAATTATTTTGAAAATGAAAAAGATGAATTAAATGTTCCAGAATATTTAGTTAAAGTAACAAAATTTTCAACAGCTTCTAGACAGGCTATTGAATATTCTAGAATTATTTACGATATGTTTGTAAGACGAGAACTAATAAAGATATCCGAAAACACAATTGATGCTGCAAAACTAAACGAGCTAAATATAAACGGGCAAGTAATAATTGAAAATTCTGAAAGATTATTATTTGATCTTGCTGAAAAAGGTTCCTTTAATTCATCATTGGTAAAATTTGATGAAGCTATGAAACAAACAATAGAAATGGCTTCAGCTGCATATAAGAATGATGAGGGAATTGTAGGTGTACCAACAGGACTTAGAGATTTGGATGATAGATTGGGTGGATTACATGACTCGGATTTAATTATTATTGCTGGCCGACCGTCTATGGGTAAAACAGCTTTAGCTACAAATATAGCTTTTAATGCAGCTCAAAAGCTCCAGGAAAGTGGTAAGAAGTCCTCTGTTGCATTTTTTTCACTAGAAATGTCCTCTGAACAGTTATCAACTAGAATTTTAGCTGAACAATCTAGAATTAAATCTAACGACATTCGAAGAGGAAGAATTACAGATGAACAGTTTGATAAATTTATTGAAACATCTAAAAATATTTCTGAACTACCTTTATTTATTGATGAAACTCCAGCGATCAATATTGCTGCTATGAGCAATAGAGCAAGAAGAATTAAACGATTATCTGGGTTAGATTTAATAGTAGTTGACTACATTCAATTAATGAGAGGATCATCTGGCAATAGAGATGGTAGAGTACAAGAAATTTCAGAAATTACTCAAGGTCTCAAGGCGATGGCAAAAGAATTAAAAATTCCGGTGATTGCTCTTTCACAATTATCTAGAGCTGTTGAACAAAGAGATGATCATAAACCACAATTATCAGATTTAAGAGAATCTGGATCTATTGAGCAAGATGCTGATGTAGTTATGTTTGTTTATAGAGAAGCATATTATCTTGAGAGAAAAGAACCTAGACCAGCAACTGTGGAACATGCTGAATGGCAAGCTAAAATGAACGAAGTATCAAATTTAGCCGAACTTATTATTGGAAAACAAAGACACGGTCCCACAGGCAATATAATGGTAGAATTTGAAGCAATGTTTACTAAATTTAAAGATACTCAAATTAACTAAATTCCAATATATAATAGTATTAAATGCTATCTCATTTATATCAAAACACAGTACTTAAGAACCCAAAATCAATTTTTATATTATTAATAATTGCTTTATTTAGCTTTGGGTATTTTACTAAGGATTTTAGATTAGATGCGTCATCCGATACACTCTTAATTGAAGGAGATCCTGATCTTAAATATTTAAAAGAAGTTACTGAAAGATACGGTTCTAAAGATTTTTTAGTTTTAACATACTCTCCTATCGAAGGGATGATTTCTGACTCCTCTATTAATAATTTATTAAGTTTAAAATATAAAATTCTAAGTTTAGATTGGGTTCATAGCGTTGTAACTCTGTTAGACATACCTTTATTAGAAAATTCTGACTCACCTCTCCAGGAAAGATTAGAGAACTTCAAAACTCTCAAGGATGAAGATGTTAATAAAAAAAGAGGTTTTGATGAAATACTTAATAGTCCTGTATTTAGGAATTTTGTAATCAGTGAGGACGGTAATACAAGTGGTATCATAGTTTACATAAAAAAAGAGAACCTTAAAGATATTAAAAATAAAAGTAATAAAGAAATTGAAATATATAAAAATGAATTAAAAAAAAAGAACCATGAAAATATTGTCCAAATAAGAGAAATAATCAAAACTTACCAAGATGTAGCAAAAATATATTTGGGCGGTATTCCAATGATAGCTGACGATATGATGTCATTTATTAAAAGTGACATTATTGTATTTGGCCTTGGAGTTCTTTTTTTTATTATTGTAACTCTCTGGATTGTTTTTAAAAAACTTATATGGATCATCGTTCCAATTAGTAGTTGTTTTTTTTCAGTTTTAATTATGACAGGCTTTCTTGGTCTATTGGGATGGAAAGTCACCGTAATCTCCTCTAACTTTATTGCGTTAATGCTTATCTTAACAATGGCAATGAATATTCATATGAGTACACGTTTTTTGCAGTTAAAAAATGATTTTCCAGATTTAAATAATTTTGAAATAATCTCGATAACAACAGGAAAAATGTTTTGGCCAATTATATATACTGTCTTAACAACTGTGTGTGCTTTTTTATCTTTAATTTTTAGTGGTATTAAGCCAATTATTGATTTTGGATGGATGATGACTTTTGGATTAATTACATCATTCATTATCACTTTCACTTTATTACCTACGCTTTTAAGTTTCTTTTCAAACAATAGTGTAAAAATTGAAGAAAATAAAAATTCAAAAATTACCTCACTTTTTGCAAAATTTTCAATGAATAATAAAAAAATGATATTTACTATAACAGGATTAATTATCATTTTAAGTATAGTTGGTATAAGCCGACTTGAGGTGGAAAATAGTTTTATAAATTATTTTAATAAAAATACAGAAATATACAAAGGTATGAAACTTATTGATGAAAAACTTGGAGGCACAACACCTTTAGAAGTTATTTTAAAATTCCCAGATAAACCATTATCAAAATCTAATCAGGATGATGAGTTTGATGATTGGAATGATGATGAGAATCAAAATGTTGAAAAATATTGGTTTACAAAAGACAAGATTGATAAAATTGAGGCTGTACATAATTATCTCGACGAATTGCCTGCTGTAGGAAAAGTATTATCTTTTAGTTCAATAATTCAAGTTGCTACAAAATTGAACAATAATAAACCATTGGGCACATTAGAAATGGGTGTTCTTTATTCTAAAATTCCTGAAAGTATTAAAAAAGAAATTATTGATCCATATATTTCAATAAGAGACAATGAAGCCAGAATAAATTTAAGAATTATAGACTCCCAAGATGGCTTGAGGAGAAATGATTTAATAAAAAAAATTAACTTTGATTTGAAGAATAAGCTTAATCTCAATGAAGAAGAATTTAAACTTGCTGGTGTTTTAATCTTATTTAATAATTTACTTCAAAGTCTTTTTAAATCTCAAATACTTACATTAGGGTTGGTTATGGTTGGAATTTTTATAATGTTCATGGTACTTTTTAGGAATATTAAAATTTCCCTAATTGGTGTTGTTCCAAACTTTATTGCTGCTTTTTTTATTTTAGGAATCATAGGTTTATTTGGAATTCCTTTGGACATGATGACTATAACCATAGCTGCGATTACAATAGGTATAGCGGTAGACAATAGCATTCATTATATTTATAGATTTAAAGAAGAGTTTTCAAAACACGGTGATTATGACAAGACAATTAAAATTTGTCACTCTACTGTTGGGGTCGCAATATTAAATACATCAATAACTATTGTATTTGGTTTTTCGATTTTAGTGTTTTCTAAATTTATACCTACAATTTACTTTGGTGTTTTTACTGGAATAGCAATGTTATTAGCTATGATTTCGGTTTTAACATTACTACCATCTCTCCTTCTAATAAATAAACCGTTTGGTAAATAATCGTTACTATGTTTGAAATTGTACAAAATTTCTATGACACTATTTCAATCATAGATCTTTTGTATTTGATAATTACAACATTATCAGTGATCAAGTGTTACAATAAGGGTTTTGTGTTAAGTATTCTAGCTGCATCAAAATGGATTTTAGCCTACATTGTGACATTGATTCTTTTTCCAAGAGTTAAACCTTATTTTAAAAATATTATAGATAGTGAATATGTTTTGGATGTTGTTCTTGGTGTAGTAATCTTTATTTTAGTTGTTTTCATAATTTTGATGATTAATAAGGGAGTCAGTAAAGCTGTTCGGTATTCGGGGTTGGGCAGCTTAGATTCTATATTTGGATTATTTTTTGGCTTTGTTAGGGGATATATTGTGTGTGTTTTATTATTTTCAGCAGTTAATATTGTGTATAATTATAACAAATGGCCAATTAAATTAGATTCATCATACACCTTTCAATGGATTGAAAAAGGTAGTAATTATTTAATTAAAGAGTTTCCTAATGAAAAAAAATATCAAGATTCTAAAGAAAAAATTGAAGAACTATAATCCCAAATTAAAAGAAGAGTGTGGTGTGTTTGGCGTAAGTAATAGTAATGATGCTGCTGCGCTCACAGCGTTGGGTCTTCATGCTTTACAACATAGAGGCCAAGAGGGTTGTGGAATAGTTACTTTTGATGGAAAAAAATATTATTCTGAAAAAAGATTTGGTTTAGTTGGTGATAATTTTAACAAAGAAAAAGTTTTAAAAAGTCTTCCTGGTAACTATGGCATTGGTCACAATAGATATAGTACTACTGGTGAAAATACCTTAAGAAATATTCAACCTTTTTTTGCAGATACTAATGCTGGGGGAATAGGGGTTGCTCATAATGGAAACTTAACAAACTCTATTACTCTTAGAAATAAACTTGTTGAAGATGGGGCCATTTTCCATACAACATCTGACACTGAAACAATAGTTCAATTAATTGCAAAATCAAAAAGAAACAAAACAATAGATAAAGTTATTGATGCCATTTTTCAAATTCAAGGTGGGTATGCATTAGTAATGCTTACACAAAATACATTAATCGGAGTAAGGGATCCTAATGGTATTAGACCATTAGTAATAGGAAAAATAAAAGATAGTTATGTTTTTGCGTCTGAAACTTGTGCATTAGATATTATAGGAGCAAAATACATAAGAGACGTTGAAAACGGTGAAGTGGTATACATAGAAAAAGATGAATTAAAAAGTATTAAGCCCTTTCCAGTCAGAAAAGTCAGACCTTGTGTATTTGAATATATTTATTTTGCAAGGCCAGATAGTTTATTAAATGGTAAATCTGCTTATGAGTATAGAAAAAATTTTGGAATAGAGTTAGCCAAAGAAAATAAAATAGATTGTGATATTGTTGTTCCAGTTCCAGACTCTGGAAATGCGGCTGCACTAGGTTTTGCTCAACATTTAAAAAAAAACTTTGAGCTAGGATTAATTAGAAATCACTATGTTGGTAGAACTTTTATTGAGCCAAGCCAAAAAATTAGAAGCTTAGGTGTAAAATTAAAACTAAATGCCAATAAATCATCAATAAAAGATAAAAGAATTATTTTAATTGATGACTCTTTAGTTAGAGGAACGACTTCTCATAAAATAGTAAAAATGCTTTATGACGCAGGTGCTAAGGAAGTTCATGTTAAAATTGCATGTCCTGAAATAAGGTATCCAGATTTTTATGGTGTTGATACACCCACAAAAAAAGAACTTCTTGCGGCAAATAAAACAAATGATGAAATTTGTGAATACATTGGCGCTAAATCTTTAAATTTTTTATCTATTAAAGGAATGTATAAGGCAATGGGGTTTCAAAAAAGAGATGATATTTACCCCCAGTTGACTGATCATTATTTTACAGGTGATTATCCTGTTAAACCAATTGATGAATTGGGCGATGATAAGATAACTCAATTATCATTATTAAGTACCGCCTCCAATAATTAAATTGCGCTTTAATTAAACATATAAATCACTATATATTAAATTATGATAACTCATAAAGAACAGGTAGTTAATTATTTCAAGTCTGGAATTAAAACCACAAATCATTTTAAAATTGGTATTGAGCATGAAAAATTTTTATTTGATAAAAAAACAAATAAAAGAGCAACTTACGATATTATTATTAAAATGTTTAAAGCTTTAAATGAATTTGGTTGGAAACCAGTTATGGAGAGCGAAAATATTATTGGTTTGAAAAAAAATGGAAAAAATATTACCCTTGAGCCTGGGAACCAAATTGAATTATCAGGTGACAAATTAAATAATATTCACGAAGCGTGTGCAGAGTCCCATGATTACTTGTTTGAACTTCTGCAGGTCAACAAAAAACTTGATTTAAATATCGTGAGTGCTGGTTTTGATCCTATTTCAAAACTAAACGAAGTACCCAATAATCCTAAGCAAAGATATGAAGTGATGACAAAAGAGATGCCTAATGGGGGTTCACTAAGTCTTGATATGATGTACAGAACTTGTGGCACTCAATTAAATCTAGACTACAGTTCTGAAAAAGACTTTATTAAAAAGTTTAAGATTATCAATTCAATAGTACCAATATCAATTGCACTATTTGCAAATTCCTCAATAGTTGAAAAGAAAAATAGTGGATACATGTCTTATAGATCGAAAGTTTGGCAAGAGACATCAAGAGGAGGACTTCCAAAAAATTTTTTGGATAATATGGATTTTGAAAAATATGCTGATTTTGCAATCAACTTTCCATTGTTATTCATACAAGATGAAAAGAAATATTTATCAGGTAATAACTACTCTTTTTTAGATTTTATGAATGGAAAAATTCAAGATATCGAAAATAGATTGCCAACAGAAAATGATTTAGCAACCCACTTAAGCACTATTTTTACAGAAAACAGATTAAAAAAATATATAGAGCTTAGATCAATGGATACATGTGGATGGGATTGTTTATGTGCTGGTCCAGCTTTTAATATAGGAATGCTATATGGCAATTTAGATGAAACTTATGAGTTGATCTCTAAATGGGATAAAAATAAAATCATTAATGCTTACCTTGAAGCTCCAAAAAAAGGTTTTAACACAGAATTGATGGGAAAAAATTTATACTATTGGTCAACTTTACTACTTAATCTTTCAAAAGAAGGTCTAAAAAAAAGAGACATTTTAAATAACTCCGATCAAAATGAGACTAAGTTTTTAACACATCTTGAAAATTTAATTAACGAAAAGAGCACAAATGCAGAGCATATGATTAATAAATTTTCTAAAAATGAAAATTTAAGTGATTTATATGACAAATAAAATAGTTGCTATTCAAGGTGACCAGCTCTCCAAACTAAATCCAAAAACAGACACAAGTATTTATTTAGCTATCAGAGCTCAAAAATTAAAATATAAAATTTTTTATTATGAGCCGCGCAATCTATCTATAATTGGAAATAAAGTTTTAGCTAAAGGGCATTTTGTAATATTTAACTACTCTAGAAATAAATTTTTTAAAATTTTAGAAAATAAAACAATCGATTTATCAATTTCAAAATTTTTGTTAATTAGACAAAATCCTCCTTTTAACCTAGAATATATTTCAACAACTTATATTTTAGATAAAATAAAGAAAAAAGTTAGAATTATAAATAATCCTACATCTATAAGAAATGTTTCAGAAAAATTATATTCATCATCGTTTCAAAAATACATGCCAAACACAATCTTTACTAAAGATTATACAGAGATAGTTAAGTTTTTTAAAAAAAATGAAAAAATTGTTATTAAACCAATCCATAGTTTTGGCGGCAATGATATTTATTTTATTGAAAAAAATATTAATAAAAAATTAGTCTTGAAAATTTTAAAAAAACATGGACATATTATGTGTCAAAAATTTCTTCCTATGATTAAAAATGGAGATAAAAGAGTTTTTTTATTTAATGGTAAAATTAGTGGGGCTATTTCAAGAGTTCCAAGGTCTGGTTCATTTTTAAGTAATATGAGCAAAGGTGCGAAAGCAATTTCTACAAAATTAACAAAAATAGAAAAAAAAATATCTAATTTAATCGGAAGAGATCTTATTAAAAAGGATATCTATTTTGCAGGTATAGATTTCATTGATCAAAAATTAAATGGAGATATAAATGTGACTTCTCCTACTGGTCTCAAAACTTATTATGATTTAACCGGTGATGATATTGCAAAAATTTTTTGGAAAGGTTTGAAAGCTTGAATAATTTTACTGATCAACAAAAAGGCTCTTTGTTAGCATTTGTTGCAGTAATGTTTATTACTCCTGATTCCTTATTTATAAGACTTTCAAGCATAGATACTTGGGGTTTAGTTTTTTATCGAGGCCTTATTCCTTTTATAACTGTCTTCTTTGGAATGTTATTAATTTATAAATTAAGTTTTTTTAAAATGCTTTTTACAAGCGGTCATCATGGAATAATTTATGTTTTAACATTTTCCTTAACAAACATAACATTTGTTGTATCTATCCAAAATACAAATGTTGCTAATACACTTGTGATGATTGCGATGGCTCCTATGCTATCAGCAATTTTAGGAGCAATATTTTTAAAAGAACTTCCTGATAAAAAAACTTGGATTGCAATATTTATAACATTTGTTGCAGCTATCTACATCTTTTATGACTCTTTGCAATTAGGTAACTTTTTTGGTGATATTTTAGGTTTAATAACTGCTTTAGGTTTGGCAATTGGTGCCGTTACAATTAGATCTGCAAAACATAAAAACCTTGTTCCAGCCGCAGTTGTTGGAAAACTTATGGTCACTTTATTTGCCTTGTTTTTTATTGAAAGCTTTACTTTGACTAAAGATGATCAAATTATAGTTCCTCTAATGTGCATTATGTGTGTAGCTATACCTTTTGTATTAGTGACAATAGCTCCACGATTTATACCAGCAGCAGAAGTCAATTTATTCTTTTTATTAGAAACTATTATAGGTCCTATTTGGGTTTGGCTTATTATAAAAGAACAACCAAGTGTAGAGACTATTCAAGGTGGTATTGTTATCATTACAGCCATTGCAATTCACTCATTTATCAAATTAAAAAAATCATAAATCCGTCACAATAAAGACTTGATTTACAATTACATCGCAAATAAGTACGATCAATTTTATGAATAAAGTTTTAAAAAATTCCTGGGCATTATTTTTAGGTATGGGTTTCCTAATGATGGCCTATGGCTTTCAGGGTTCATTGCTAGGAGTTAGAGCAGTTCAAGAAGAGTTTAGTCTGACTTCAACGGGCTTTATGATGTCTGGATATTTCGTTGGGTATTTTATTGGTGCAGCTACTATTCCTGGTCTTATATCTAGAGTTGGACACATAAGAGTTTTTGCAGCTTTTGCATCAATGGCTTCCCTAGTCATTCTAGTTCATGCTGTTTTTATAAACCCATTTGTTTGGTTCATTTTAAGAGTTGTTACAGGAATAAGTATGGTTTGTATTTACACTGTTGCCGAAAGTTGGCTTAACGATAGATCTAGTAATAAAAATAGAGGGAGCGTTTTATCTATCTATATGGTTATTTTATATGGTGCAATGGGGATAGGAATGTTTTTACTAAATTTTAGTAGTCCTAAAAACTTTCAACCTTTTATTCTTATTTCAGTAATTACTTCTCTTGCATTAATTCCTATTCTATTAACTAAAAAAAAACCTCCAACATTCAAAAAAATCAAAGCTATGAATCTAAAAGAAGTTTATGATGCATCACCTTTTGGAATGGTAAGTTCTCTTTTTTATGGAACAATTCAATCTGCATTGTTTACATTATTGGCTGTATATGCTGCTTCAATGAATTTCACAATATTTGAAATTTCACTTGTAACATTTCTTTTAGCAATATCAGGAGCTGTCTCACAATTTCCAATTGGAAAACTTTCTGATTTATATGATAGAAGAAAAGTAATTGTTTATTCAACTTTTGCAGCATCAATCTTTGCGTTACTTACACTTTTAGTTTCAAGACAAATTTACCTTCCAGGTGAATTAGCAACAAGTAAAACATGGTTTTATATTTTTTTAATCTTATTTTCTTTTTGTAGTTTACCTATGTTTTCTTTGATACTTGCTCATACTAATGATTACATCCCAAAAGAAAAATTTGTTGCAGCTGGTGCTGGCTTACAATTTACCTTTGGATTAGGTGCTATGAGTGGTCCGTTTCTTTGCTCAATATTTATGAATTTAGTTGGCTCAAATGGATTTTTTGTTTTTTTATTTTTCTTTCATGCATTAATTGGGTTATTTGGACTTTATAGAATGCGTATAAGAGAAAGTGTTGAAAATCCCGACTCACAATTTGTTGCGATGCCTCAGACAATTACACCTGCGGGTATTGAATTGAATCCTACAACAGAACCAATAGAAGAGCCAAAAGTTGTTGAAAGTGATGAGGCTAATATAAACACCCCATCACGATAATTTAAAACTAATTTTCTATTTAATTTAAAAATATAGAAATTTATTTAATAAAATCAAATAATCACTCATAGGTTGTAACTCAATTTGAACAATAATTATTTTAAAAATATTTTTTATTCTATTGTTAATTAAGCAAATATTTGTTGAAATTGGCTTTATATAAAATGCCTGTAAAAAAAAATACATCTGTCAGAAAAAAGAAAAAAGTTCTAAAAAAGAAAAGTACTAAAAAAATAGGACAATTATTAAATAAAGTTTACATTAATTTTAAAAAGAAACAGAAAGAAAATGAAAAAAAAGAGCTTAAACTTAAAGAAGATCAAATTAAAAAAGGAAATGAAAAAATTAAATTAAAAGAAAAAGAATTTAAAATTAAAGATGAAGAAAATAGAAAAAAAGATGATTTTTTTAAAAAAAAAGAAGAAGAGCTTAGAAAAAAAGATCAACAACTTCAAATAAAAGATGACGATTTAAGGTTAAGGGATAAAGAAATTAAATTAAAAGAGAAAGAACAACTTATAAAACAAGAAGAGATAAGATTTAAACAAGATCAATTAAAAAAAAAAGAAACTGATCTTAATGAAAAAGATGAAAATCAAAAAAAGATAGAAAAAGAACAAAAAAAGATAGAAATTCAATTAAAAAATACTAAAGAACAGCAATCAAGGAAAGATATTGATCTTAAAGTTAGAGAAGAAGAGCAAAAAAAGAAAGATCAAAAAGAATTTAAAAAGAAATTAAAAGAACAAAAAATTAAAGCTGAGGATGAACAATTAAGAAAAAATCTCGAAGCTCAAAAAATAAAAGAGTGGGAAGATAAATTTGATGAAGAACAAAGATTAAAATTATTGCAAGAAAAGATAAAAGATGAAAAGATAAAACAAAAAGAGCGATTAGATAAAATTAGTGAAACACAAACCAGTGATGAATTACAAGATGAATTGTTTAATCAACTTGATTCATTCGAAATTGATAAATCTAAAAAAAACTAATTAAAGACTCATCAATTTAAGCAATAAACTAGTGTCCAGACTAGAGACTTTTGAGATAAAACACGAATTTGGGTTATATGAACAAAGAAAACGCAAGTCAACTCTGGAAAATTATTCAGGAAGCTGGTGATTATTTGGCTGGTCAACTACCTGACCACCCAAACCACCCAAAAGGTCGTAACCCTTACGCTCATGTTGCTATTTGTGTCAAAAGTAAATTTAACGCAAGCTATAAAGATATTCCTGATGAAGACTTTAATGAAGTTCTAAAATTTATTGAATTTCTTAAAAAAAATCCAAGCTAGTTTTGTTTGGGAAAATAATCTTTTAATTCACCTTCTCTATAAACATCTGCTGTGCAACAGTGAAGTCCTCCTCCAAAAGCATAAGCATCTCTCATATCCACTGGTAACACTTCCATTCCTAATTTATCTAATTGTTCAGCTTGATATACTTCACTTTTTTCTACACAAACAGTCTTAGGGTCTAATACCAAGACGTTCATAGACAACCAAGTAGAAGAATAGCACAACGGTGGTGGTTCATTGTGTGCAGGTTGTGCTGAGTCTATTATTTCCCATCCATTATCTGTAAAAAGTTTTCTCTGTTCTTTAGGTAGTCGTCTTTGAGGGTTATTAATTATTAAACCCTCTTTAATTGGAGTAAATGTTGCATCGATGTGAATTGGATAAGGGTCTCCCGGAAAATTAACTGCATGGACTCTGTGGTCCTTATAATGTCTCTTTAACCAATCAATTCCTTTTAAATTAGTAGTAAAACCATGTTGAACCACAAGATCTTTACCAAATCTAAGCACATCAGCTGCATCAAATAAAGGTTCTTCTTCTGTAGTTACAAAAAATTTATCTTCAGTCCATTCCAATCTTTTTTGAATTCCAATTTTATCAGATAAATAATCTTTTCTATAGTCTGCATCAGTTAATCTAGGCTTTGGTGCTGACTCATGTCTCATATTTGGATCTTCATTATAATATTTTTTTAACAAAGGTCTGTAACAAAGGTATTCAAACCATCTACATCTGTAACTCATTGTAGCTTCAAGGATTTCTTTACCTACTGTTAATAAAACATCTCTTGGTGGCATGCAGCCAAACATTGTATCTGTTTCCCAATCTGGTGTTGAAGTTTTTTGATTAAAATCTATTGGGTTTGGTCTGTCTACTTTAATACCTCTTTTAACTAACATATTAGAAAAATCATCAAGTAGCTGATTGGCTTTATCCACAGTATCTTTTGTTCTTGGACCAAACTGGCCTCGCATATCTGAGTCTTCTGGGACTTTCGCATCTAGAGCAGGTTCTGGAGCTGGTATGCAGGTACCATCAGCTTTGCCTACAATAACATGCTTTAAAGGATCCCATTCATTCCAACTACTAACTAAAGTTTTTTTTTCACTCATAATTTATGATTTGATAATATTATGTTCAGGACCAAAAGGAAACTTGGTAATATTTTCTGCACTATTCTTTCCTATGACTAAAATATCATGTTCTCTATATCCACCTGCTCCTGGAGTTCCTTCTGGTATCATGATCATTGGTTCCATCGAAATAACCATATTCTCCTCTAATACTGTGTCTATATCCTCACGCAATTCTAGTCCCGACTCTCTTCCATAAAAATGAGACAACACACCAAAAGAATGACCATAGCCGAATGTTCTATAGTGAAGATAACCAAGTTCAGCAAATAACTCATTTAGTTCATGACAGATATCTGAACATTTTATACCTGGTCTAATTAATTCTAAACCTCTTTTATGAACTTTAATATTTGCTTCCCAGGCTTTTAATGATGCGTCATCAACCTTATCTACAAAAAGAGTTCTTTCTAAAGCCGTGTAATAGCCCGAAATCATAGGAAAAGTATTCAAAGAAAGAATATCTCCAGAAACAAGTTTTCTAGAAGTTTTAGGATTGTGTGCACCATCTGTATTTATTCCTGATTGGAACCACACCCATGTGTCCATGTACTCTGCATCAGGATAAGTTTTTGCAATCTCTCTTTCCATCTTATCTCTAGCAGCTATTGCAATTTCAAGCTCGCTCTCACCTACATTTATATTTTTAACTATTTCTTCACCTCCAATATCTGCAATTCTTGCTCCGTTCTTAATAATTTCTATTTCTTCAGCAGACTTGATCATTCTGGTTTGCATTAATTCTTTGGATACATCGCTAAATACTGAGAATGTAAAAATTGAAGATAACTTATTTTTTACATCTAATGTCACATGATCATTTTCAATTCCAATATTTTTTGGTGGCTCGTCTCTTCCTATAATTGAAACTATTGCCTTTAAAAAGTTATCTCTTTTCCAATCAGTAAATATAATATTATCATAATGAGATCTTCTCCACGGTTGACTGGCATCTATATTAGCTGATATTGTTGAAATTTTGCTAGCAGTAACAACACATCCATAAGGTCTGCCAAATGAACAATAAATAAAACCTGTGTAATAGGCAATATTATGCATTGAAGTCAAAATAACCATATTAAGATTATTTTTACTCATTATGGTTCTTAAGTTATCTAATCTTCTTTGATATTCTTTATCTGTAAAAGGAAGTTTGGCTTTATCACCATTTTTTAATGTAAAAAAATCTGGTCTTTCCATTCTAATTAGTTCAAAGCGATAAATCTTCTATTGGTTTTAATCGTAAGACTATAGTAAATAATAGACATAAAAAGAAAAAATCCTCCAATAATAGTATTTGCTGATGGTACTTCATTGATTCCAAATAAAGGAAGCCAAATCCAAAAAATTCCTCCAATTACCTCAGTAAGTGAAAGTAATGTTAATTCTGCGGCAGGAATAGCCTTAGATCCTATTGAATACAAAATTAACCCCAAACAAACTATCGTTCCATGCAATGAAAACATCGCACCATTATAACTAGTAGCTAAAATTTTATCTTCATTAATTGCAATGAATATTAAAGCAATTATAACACAAAATAATCCAGCTACTGCAACTGTTGTAAACTTTGGAGTTTCCTTTCTCCATCTTAGACTTACAGAAAAAACCGAAAAACCTATAGATGAAGTCATTCCAAAAATTAAACCTATTAAAGAGTTTTTTTCAGTATTTCCAAAAGCAATTATTATAATCCCCACTGTTGCCATTCCAATGGCAACCCAAACATTAAATGATATTTTTTCTTTTAAAAATAAAAAACCTAATAAAGCTGTAAAAAAAGGCATAGCAGCAAGACAAAGAAGTGTAATGGCAGCAGATGTATTAGTTATAGAATATATAAATGTAACCATTGCTATACCTAAGCCACAACCTCCGATTAGGCCTGATACACCAACTTTTAAATAATTTTTTAAAAAGTTTTTTCCTTCTTGAAAATAGAGATAAAAATTTAAAACTACAAAAATTGTTAATCCTCTTGCAAAAATATATTGCCAAGCTACTGACCCAGGTTCATCCATATAACGAACTACTAAAGGTCCAAAGGACCATAGAAGACCTGCAAAAAGCACCACAGGAATTGCTATTTTTTCATTTTTTAATTCTATCATTTATGGATGTTTAATAGTTATTGTTTTATTCTACAATAAAAATGAGTTCTATTTAAAGATGTTCATATTAGGTCCAATTGGAGAATAGCACTCTATTAATTCGCCTTTTTTAAAATTTGATTGACCATCTTTAAAAAGGCCCCAAACATTGGACTCTACAAAAGATTTAATTCTAAAAGATTCTTGCCCTTTTAGAATTTCAATTTGTAATATTCCATTATTAGTTGAACTAAGTTTGGCTTTTAAAAATCTAACGACATTTTTTCTTTTTACAAAACTATTTTTTAATTTTGCCCTAAATGGTCTTTCCTTTTTAACACCAAGAATATTAAGAATATATGGGTAAACAAAAAACCTGAAACAAGCTGAAGAAGATATTGGATTTCCAGGTAAACCAAATATTACTTTTTCTGCTTTTCTTAATTTAGCAAATAAAATTGGCTTCCCAGGTCTTATGGAGACACCCTTAAAAAAGTTTGATAAATTAAATGTTTTTACAACTGAAGGTACAAAATCATATTTTCCAGCTGAAACTGCACCAGAAGTTATAATTATATCTATTTTTGATTTGATACTTTTTTTTATTCTTTTTTTGAGAAGGTTTTCATCCCTATCTCTTAAAATTCCACCATCAATAAAATTGAACATAAAATTATTTGATAAAGATTTAATAAAATGACTATTTGAATTTCTCACTTGCCACTCTTTAATTATTTTTCTATTAAAAATTTCATTCCCTGTTGAAAAAAATAAAATATTTGGTTTCTTTTTAACTTTTATTTTAGTTATACCTAGTGTTTTAAATGCCATAATATGCGATGACTGAATGATCGTCCCTTTTTTTATTATTAAATCCTTTTTTTTATAATCAGACCCAGCATATCTAATATGTTGATTCTTTTTAATTTTTTCATTTATTATGATGTATCTTTTTTTATTACTGTTTGGATAAAAAATAATTTTTTCAATTGGAATAATGGTATCAAAAAATTTAGGTATAATTGCGCCTGTCATTACTTCAACAGTATCAAACTTTTTTACTTTTTTTAATTTAGGATTGTCTCCAGCAGATACAGTTTTTAAAATTTTAAACTTTTGTAAATTATTTTTATTAAGGTTTTTCGTTTCTTTTGAATTAATTGCAAAACCATCAAACGCAGCATTAGTTCCTGCTGGATAATGTACAGGGCAATAGATATCTGATACATTTATTCTGTTCAATGACTCAGATGAATCAATAAATTCTTCTTTAATTTTTATTTTTGACTCTGTTAAAATTTTTTTTGCTTTATTATAATTAATCATCTTAATTTTCTTTTAGTATTTTTTTGGCCATTTCAAAATCTTCTTTAGTATTAATATTAAAAAATGGATCAAATTTTTTTACTTCTATATCAATATTTTTAACACCTATTTTGTTTGCCCAATCTTCAACTTTTCTATGATTATTTTTTAATAGATCATTTTCTAATGTTTCCAATAAATCAATTGACCACAAACCAAAAATATTATGTCTTTTATTGTTTGATTTTATAAAATATAATAAACTTTCATTTGTTGGAATTCTTTTTTTATATTCTTCAATAATTGATGTTTCAAAAAAAGGGGTATCTGATGGAAATGTTGCGATCCATTTGAATGTCGTATCATTTTTTTTAATCCATTTCATTGAACTAAGAACCCCGGCCAAAGGTCCAAGATTTTCAAAACAATCTTCAATTATCGTTATTTTTTTTGTACTTTTAATTTTCAATGGATGACTTGAGACAATTAGTATTTGGGGAAATTTATTATCAATTTTATGTAAAACATGTTCCAATAATGTTTTGTTTCCTAGCTTTATGTGATTTTTATCTTCACCAAATCTTCTTGATTTTCCACCTGCTAGCACAACACCTAAAATATTGTTATCTTCCATAAATAAAATATAAAACATTATTTTTTTTAATAAAGAATTTTATGGACTTAAAAATTTTAGAGATTGCATCTAACACTGAAAATCACAAAGTGATCAAAAATCACACTCATCAATCTAAGAATAAAAACCCACTATGTGGTGATGAAATGGAAATTAGTTTGATAGTAAAAAACAATATAGTTGAAGATATGGGTTACCAATGCAAGTCATGTATTTATTGTCAGGCATCGGTGAGTTTACTTTCAAGATGGGTTGTACAAGCTCCAATAGAAAAAATTTCAGAGTTTGTCTTAAATTCTGAGCTTTTCTTCAATGAAAATTTTGAACAATCGAAAAAAATTAATATAAAAGATATAAAAGATTTTAAAAAAATCATGAACCCTGAAAATGTTTCAAGAAAAGAATGTTTGCTACTTCCTTTTAAAACTCTTTCAAACGCTTTAAAGCTTTAAGGATAAAAATATGCTTAATACAATAAAAGAAAATTTTAAAAGAGCTCTATACGCTCTAATATTTTCAGTTATTACGATTGCTTCTCTTTCATTTTTAAGTTTTGAAACTCCTTATGGGTTATTTTTAGCTGGATCATTTGGATCTTCTATGGTTCTTCTCTTTGGATATCCAGAAAGCCCTTTTGCTCTACCAAAAAATGTTTTCTTTGGACACTTAGTAACATCTGTAGTTGGTGTAATCATTTTGAAATTTCTTCCAATTGACTTATATTTACAAATAGCAATAGCTGTTGGTCTTGGTATTTTTGCAATGATACTGTTAGGTGTAACTCACCCTCCAGCAGGAGGAAATCCAATTGTTATAATTCTTGGTGCAAGTTCTTATGATTTTTTACTGAATCCAATTATTTTTGGTTCAATAATGATAATTATCCATGCAATTATTCTAAATCGGTTTATTTTAAAGAAAAATTATCCAAGTAATTGGAAAAGTTAAATTTTCCTTGTTTCAAATTCAACCAGTTTAAATATACTGCTTGAATGAATTCTAGTTATAAAGTTTTGAAATATAAATCTGGTCAAACAAAAGAAATCGATGATCAAATATCTATAGAAGAGCCACTAGAAATAATTATTAAATATAAAGTTAAAGATAAATGGGTTGAAAATACCGTGTCAATTACAATGAGAACTCCTGGAGATGATGAAGATTTGGTACGTGGTTTTATTTTTAATGAAAGAGTAATTGAAAAAATTGATTATATAGAAAAAATTGAAGGCTGTGGTGAAAAAGTTGGTCAATATAAGTTACAAAATAAAATTATTGTAACAATAAATAATTCAGAAAATATTGATATAGATAAAATCAAAAGAAATTTTTTAACAAATTCATCTTGTGGAGTATGTGGAAAAACATCTCTAGACTCTCTAGAGATTATTAAAAAAGATAAAATATTTAAATCTATTCCAAAAATACATTATGAAATAATAATGAAATCACCAATCTTGTTAAGAAAAAAACAATCCGAATTTGCAAAAACAGGTGGGATTCATGCAAGTGGTTTATTTGATCATAAAGGAAATATAATTGCTTTAAAAGAAGATGTGGGACGACATAATGCACTTGATAAATTAATTGGACATGTATTAAAAAAAAAATTACTTGATAATAGTTCTCAATTTCTCACTTGTTCTGGAAGACTCAATTTTGATTTAGTCCAAAAAGCTCTAATAGCTAATATTGGCGTTTTAGTAGGTGTGGGTGCGCCAACCAGTCTCGCTATTGACCTAGCTAATAAGTTTGACATGACATTAGTGGGTTTTGTAAAAGAAGATAGTTTTAATATTTATAGCAATAAAGAAAGAATTATAATAAAAACTTAAAATTTTTAATAGGGTAAATTGTGTCAAAAAACATAAGTAATTTGTCTGGAAGAATAGGATTAAAAAAAAACCTATTTGAAAAAATTTCTGAAAGATCATTAAATTCAAAAGACTCAAGTGGTATTAAAGAAATTGCTGATGAGTACAATATGGGTGTCTCCACTATTCATGGTGCTGAAAGTTTTTATGAATTTTTGAGACCTGCACATAGAGAAAAAAAAGCTTTTGTTTGTAATGGGAGTGCTTGCATGTGCTCAGGAACCCAAGAACCTTTAAAAGAAAAATTAAAAGAAAAATTAGGTGATGATAAAGTTGGAGAAATGTTTTGTCTTGGTCACTGTTATGAAAATCATGCTTTTCATTATGATGGAGAAAACTATGCAGGTAACGACATTAAAAAAATTGACCAAATAATTAAAGGTGAAGATATTAAACAAGAAAAGTTTTTTTCTAAAAGTTTTGCATCTACGAGTTTTTTAATGGATGATAAAATTTCAAATTTAAATCAATTTAAAGATCTTTTAAATAAGTTTATTAATACTGATAAACAAGAGATCATAAAAACACTTTTAAATTCAAATTTAACAGGTAGAGGTGGCGCTGGTTTTCCCACAGGAATGAAGTGGGATTTTTGTGGAAAAGCAAAATCAGAAAAAAAATATGTTATCTGTAATGCAGATGAGGGTGACTCTGGTGCGTTTTCAGATAGATACCTATTGGAAGACCAGCCACTAAAAGTTTTATTTGGTATGATCATCTGTGGCTATGTGATTGGTAGCGATGAAGGTGTTTTATATATCAGGGGTGAATATCCAAAATCAATTGAAGCAATAAATGGGTCAATTAATTCTTTAAAAGAAAAAGGTTTACTTGGAGAAAATATTCTTGGTACAAATTTTTCTTTTGATTTAAATATTTGTATTGGACAAGGCGCTTACATATGTGGGGAAGAAACTGCTTTAATAGCTTCAATTGAGGGCCGTAGAGCAGAAGTAGATGTTAGACCTCCTTTTCCAGTTACAGAAGGACTTTATAAAAAACCAACTGTTGTAAATAATGTTGAAACTTTAGCTGCTGCTACAGGTATACTTATTAATGGATCAGAAAAATTTTCTTCAATTGGTAATAAAAAATCAGCTGGTACTAAATTAGTTTGTTTTGATAGTTTTTTTAAAAAACCTGGTGTCTACGAAGTTGAGATGGGAACACCAATGAAAAAAGTTTTAAATGACATAGGTGGTGGTTTTAAAGAACCTATTAAAGCATTACAAATTGGTGGGCCTTTAGGTGGGGTTGTTCCAATTGCAGAAGTAGAAA
>Ga0209308_10000248_pt1 | contig 52574 bp, 60 predicted proteins | sample COGITO_mtgs_1204_3_FD_184806 | JGI IMG/M metagenome (GOLD analysis project Ga0209308, IMG submission 184806) | Pelagic marine microbial communities from North Sea - COGITO_mtgs_120405 (SPAdes) (version 2) | ecosystem: Environmental > Aquatic > Marine > Epipelagic ... | reverse complement strand
TCCGTATCAACCATTCCAAACTATTTGCAGACAAGGCAAATCACATCAACGGTATTGAGAATTTCTGGAACCAGGCCAAGCGGCATATGCGTAAATTTAACGATGTTCCCAAGGTGCATTTTGAACTATTTTTAAAGGAATGTGAGTGGCGATTTAACAACAGTGATCCGTCAGCTCAATTAAAGCAGTTAAGACAATGGGCCCAAGGTAATTTGAACTAGTTATCTGCTACAGCCCCTTAATTTTAAAGGGACGGCCAACCAGCTTGACATCAGCCTCGCCTTCGCTATCGATCTTTTTAATGTCATCACCGAAGTGGTTGGCGACGTGGCCCGGGTCAGACGGTGCACCAATTGTACACACAGCTTCGACCTCTGCGATTTCTGGCGCGGCCGCTAGAACGGCTGCACCGCCTAACGAGTGACCAATTATGATCTTTGGAGCTTCGAAGTTTTTACGTAAATGCGTCGCCGCGGCAACCAAATCACCGACGTTTGACGTAAAATTGGTATTGGCAAAATCACCATCGCTGGCCCCAAGACCCCTGAAGTCAAAACGCAGCACTGCAATGCCATTTGCGTTCAAGCCTTCTGCAATACGACTGGCGGCAAAGATATCTTTGGTGCAGGTAAAACAGTGTGCAAACAAAGCGTAAGCTTTGGGCGCGCTTTCCGGCATATCCAGCCTGGCGGCAAGCTGCTCACCGAGAGAGCCATTGAATGTAATTTTTTCGCTGCGATTGGCCATTATATCCTCCAAGATGTGATCTGGCATAGCTATCACGTCACATTCATGATGCGGATATAATACGGTTCAAACACCTGGATTTATATTAGATTTCGCTAAATTATCTTTTGAGTTCTGTGCCAAAAAATTGATCATCGACATGGGTCATCGACTCAGGATCGATCGCTGAGTAAATCATCGAAACGTTGCCCTTTTCATCGATCAAGGGAAGTCGGATCGATAGTCGCACCGATAACAGGCCTGTTGGTGTCGTAATTGGTGTTTGGCACAAAATAGGTTCACCGAGTTCGCAGACTTGGTTGTACTCAATTAAATTACCTTCGCGCATATACTCATTGGATATCTACGACAGCAGCTTTCCTGTTAGTTCAACGCCAATCAGTTGAACCCGCTCGGTAACAAAAAATCGATAGGAATACTCCCCTGGTTCGTCATGGACATCAACGACGACAGACCAGGGCAATATTTTTATAGGTATAATTTCCAGATTGAAAAGTTCAACAGGCGGCACATTTCCCTGCTTGGGCAAGGAATCCCAGGCAAGGGACACTTCGCGCAGGAATTCCGGCAAGTCGGACGCATCTTTATCTTAATTACTTCATTCTGGACCGTTGAGTATAAAATAGCACAGTAATCATATGAATTACGATTAGTTTTTGATCTTATTTTATATTTTGTACCTATTTGCTGCCCGTTTCTCGTGAAAACTCTTTAGGCCTTCGGTGGCTTCAGCTGTTTGCCGTTGTAAAGAATGGCTGCTGGCAAGGGATGCAGCTAATTTGTCATTGATATACAGGCCGGATGTCTGAAATAAGATACGTTTTGTTTCGGCCATGGCAGTTGGCCCATTCATCAAGATGGCATCAACGATCTTTGCGCCTTCTTGCTCCAATGCATCGTCATCACAGACACTATGGACCAGGCCAAGCTTTTCTGCGGTTTCGGCACCGAATCGCTCAGCTGTGACGGCATAACGTCTGACTTGCCTTGGACCGATCGCAGCGGCGAGTTGTGGAATAATCGGACCGGCATGTAAGCCCAAACGAACTTCGGCAATTGAGAAAAGCGCGCTTTTTGTAGCGACAACGACGTCACACGCTGAAATCACACCCGTTCCTCCACCAAAGCAGGCCCCATGGACCAATGCCACGGTTGGTTTCATGCATGCATCCAGTTCACGCACGGCATCCGTGGTGCGTTTTGAAACGGCAAGATTCTCTTCAGGTGAGCCCTGGCGGACACTTTCAAGCCAAGACAGATCAGCACCCGCCTGAAAATGTTTTCCATTTCCTTTAATGACAATAACCCGAACGTCATCGTTTGCCCCTAAGGCGCGGACTCCGTCAAGCAAAGCCGATACCATTGCACCATCGTAGGCATTGTTTACGTGCGGTCGGTTGAGGGTCACAGTAGCTACACCACGGGAATCAATTTCAGCTAGAACGCTTGCTTCTTCTTCAGACATTTGTATCTCCGGAAATTTTGGGTCGGCGAAAAGTAGAGATCTACTATATCAGGCACTGGACAAAAACGGAATGCTCGCAAATAAAGGTTTCATAAAAAATCCAAAATATACCAAGTCTGACGTTAAAATTCGGCACAAAGAATCTGGATACGCCGGCTTTTTTGATTTAAATGCGTATACGCTTCGCCATCGTCATTTTAATGGCGAATGGGGCAATGAGATCACCCGCGAAGTGTTTGAGCGGGGGCATGCCGTAGGCATTCTCCCCTATGACCATATTCGGGACGAGGTCGTGTTAATTGAACAATTTCGGCCGGGTGCATTCGTTGCACTGAAGTCGCCTTGGTTCGCTGACGATGCATCTCCGTGGCTGTATGAGGCCGTTGCAGGCATTATTGATCCAGGAGAGAGCCCTGCAGATGTTGCTTACCGAGAAACTATTGAAGAAGCGGGCACGACATTGAGTGATCTCATGCCAGTCTGTCATTATCTGGTAAGTCCTGGAAGTGGGACCGAATCCGTTTTTGTCTTTGTGAGGTGCATCGATTCCACGAAGATTGAAGATGTTCATGGCGTGGAAACCGAGGGTGAAGACATCCGCCCGTTTACGGTCCGCCTACAAGAAGCTTACGACGCCATTGCCAGCGACAAGATCAATAACGGCATGACAATTATCGCCCTTCAGTGGCTAATGTTGAATAAAGAGCAAGTCCTTACTAAATGGTCATAAGTGAATGTGCGCCCTGCGCTTGATCGCCATGTGTGACACAGATAGTCTTATCAAAATAAAGAACGATAAATTCCGACTGAGGGAAATCATCCATGGATATCAAGAACGGCTTTGAAGAGTGCGTAGGAAATACACCTCTTATTCGCCTGAATGGCGTATCCGAAGCTACGGGCTGTGATATCTACGGCAAAGCAGAATTTATGAACCCGGGGCAATCGGTAAAAGATCGCCCGGCGCGACAGATGGTTCTTGATGCTGAAGAAGCAGGTATCTTAAGGCCAGGTGGCACAATCGTTGAGGGCACAGCGGGCAACACAGGTATTGGCTTGGCATTGATGGCGAATGTACGCGGGTACAAATGTAAAATTGTCATGCCCGATACACAAAGCCAGGAAAAGAAAGACATGCTGCGGCTATGCGGTGCTGAGCTCACAGAAGTTCCTTCCCTGCCGTTCTCCAACCCGGACAATTACCAGCACATTGCAAGGCGCCTTGCTGAAGAGACTGCCAAGACAGCCAAGGGCGGATGCCTATTTGCGGATCAATGGAATAACATGTCCAACCGTAAAGCCCATTACCTTTCAACGGGGCCAGAAATCTGGCGTCAAACTGAGGGTAAGGTTGATGGGTTTATCTGTGCTGTTGGAACAGGCGGTACCCTCGCCGGTACATCAACATACTTAAAAGAGCAAAATTCTAATATTCAGATTGGCTGTGCTGATCCACTTGGTGCTGCCATGTACAGCCTGTTCAAAGACGGTGAAGCCAAGGCATCTGAAGGTGGTTCAATCGCAGAAGGTATTGGACTTGGGCGCTCAACGAACATCGTCGAAGACATCACGGTTGAACATCCATTTATGATTCCGGATATAGAGGCCCTGCCTTACGTTTTTGATCTATTGCAGCATGAAGGTATTTGCCTTGGTGGCTCCAGTGCTATCAATATTGCGGGTGCTTTTCGATTGGCAAAAGAATTAGGCCCAGGCCATACGATCGTTACGATCTTGTGCGATTATGGCACCCGTTATCAGTCAAAACTATTTAACCCCGAGTTCTTACGTGGCAAGAACTTACCTGTCCCCTCCTGGTTAGAGTAATCCAATGTCTTATAAAAATCCTGAATCCCTTGTCAGTACAGAATGGCTCGCAGAGCATTTAAATGCGCCTGATGTTCGCATCGTCGACGGGACGAGTTTCCTGCCCGGTGTTGATCGGAATGCAAAAACTGAATATCGCGATTGCCATATTCCAGGCGCAGTATTCTTTGATATTGATGATATAGCAGATGATGAGTCTGAGATGCCTCACATGGTCCCATCACCTGAGAAGTTTTCAAGCCGGGTCCGCAAATTGGGCCTTGGTGATGGAAACCGCATTGTTGTCTATGATGCCAATGGCGGCGGACAAGCTGCATGTCGGGTATGGTGGATGTTCCGTCTTTACGGGCATGAAGATGTAGCTGTCCTGGATGGTGGATTATCTAAGTGGTTGGCCGAGGGGCGTCCGACGGACGACCTGCCGCCTGTTCCACGCGAACGCCATTTTACGTCACGGTATAACAATCTACTGGTACGGTCTGTTGATCAGGTTCTTGATAATTGCGAGAGCCAGCGCGAACAAGTTGTCGACGCACGCGCTGCGGGGCGCTTTGCAGGCACTGCGGACGAGCCGCGCCCTGGTATTCGTAAAGGCCATATCCCCGGAAGTACCAATCTGCCGTTTCCGAAATTAATGGATAACGACAATAACTTTGTCTTTCGCAGTGCAGACGAGATTGCTGCGACGTTTGAAGAGGCCGGCATCGATTTCTCAAAGCCTCTGGTTGCCACATGTGGTTCAGGCGTGACAGCGTGTGTGATCGCATTTACGGGCCACTTGATCGGTAAAAGCGATATAGCGATCTATGACGGGTCCTGGTCAGAATGGGGAACGCGTCATGATACCCCGATTGAGACCAGCTAGCTCTCTATGAACGATAAAGTCGGTCAAATCGAGACGGTTATTACGTTTCTGGAAATAACCAGTGCGCCACTTTCAGTGCCACCGCGTCAGCCGAAAGGCCCTATCGCAATTATGCGTGCGGATCCGCCGACGATTTCGTTCTATCGGTATCTCTATAACACCATCGGTGCTGATTACATGTGGTGGGAACGGCGCGTCATGTCAGATGACGCACTCTCGGCCGTCATCCAAGATGACAATGTCGATGTTTATGTTTTGTACATCGGCGGAACCCCTGCCGGGTACTACGAGCTTTTAAGTATTCCCGAAAACAACGACATGGAAATCGCCTACTTTGGCATCATGCCGGAGTTTGTCGGAGGTGGGTATGGTGCTTACTTACTACGCGTTGCTATTGATGAAGCTTGGCAACGTGGACCTGATCGCGTGATCGTCAACACCTGCACACTCGACCACCCAACAGCATTACCGAATTATCAGCGCGCCGGGTTTGAGCCTTATAGCCAAGAGACGCGTATGATCGATGATCCGTACAAGCTCGGATTGTTTGACTGAAACGACTTACCCTCCTCTCCTTGGGTCAACTTGCGGCAAGCTCCCAAGGTGGGTGTGGCAAGAAGTTATCAACAAATGTGTCAATAAAAGCCCTGACTTTCGGCGACAGATGTCGATTTTGTAGATATACCGCATTGATTTCCTTCTTTGAAGCGGGTTCATAATCACCGAGAACCTGGACTAGATGACCTGCGTTTATATCTGCGCCAACGATGAAATCGCCAACCCGGATTAAGCCGTTTCCAGCTAGAGCAGACTTATGTAATGCCGGAGTATTATTGACTTCAAACCGTCCGTTTGCTTCAACGCTGAGCGAGCCGCTTGGTCCATGAAACTCCCATTTGTTCAGATTTGTCACCTCGGTTTGGCGCAGGCAATTATGATTTTTGAGATCATGGGGAGTTTTTGGCATACCGTGGCGTTCCAGATAGGCGGGTGACGCAACCACAATGCGCCTTGTCGATCCCAATTTCCGAATCATTAGAGAGCTATCAGGCTGCTGACCAATACGGACCGCGACGTCTATCTGTGATTCGCCAAGTTTCATAGCGCAATCGGTAAGGATAGTTTTGATCCGTAGGTTCGGGTATCGTTCGATGAGATCAGTCATCAGAGGCAAGATGTGATATTGGCCGAGGCCAATTGGGATAGCCACCTTAAGCTGACCACGAGGTTCACCCTGAAACTCGGCGACGGCTACCAAATTATCAATCAGGGCTGGAATTTGGGGCCAGTCTCTTAAGCGATCCGACAACCGAGTATTTCCGGATTTTCGAAGTTATGCGTGATTATGGAATGTATGACCGTGCCGAGGCACCGCAATTCTACCCGCCGGTAGAACGATAACTGGGCCCCTCACCCTAACCTTCTCTCAACGGAGAAGGAATGCGTCTATTGCGGAAACACGAAAGGCGGCCCGGCTCGTTTCCGAGCGGCGGACCGCCTTGTCATCCCCCCTCTGGGATAAGCGTATTGCTGGCTTAGTGACCGAGGATTTGGCTCAAGAATAATTTGGTCCGCTCGTGCTGAGGATTATCAAAGAATTGATGAGGTTCGTTCGCCTCGATAATTTCACCTTCGTCCATGAAGACCACACGGTCAGCAACTGTTTTTGCAAAACCCATCTCGTGGGTTACGCACAACATCGTCATGCCGGTTTCTGCGAGTTCAATCATGGTATCCAACACTTCCTTGATCATCTCGGGATCAAGGGCTGATGTTGGCTCATCGAATAACATGATACGTGGGTTCATGCAGAGTGATCGTGCAATTGCCACACGTTGTTGCTGGCCACCGGAAAGCTGTCCTGGGTACTTCAGTGCCTGTTCTGGGATTTTTACTTTCTCGAGGTAAGCCATTGCAGCCTCGTCTGCTTCGGCTTTTGGTGTTTGGCGCACCCAGATTGGTCCCAGTGTACAATTCTCAAGCACTGTTAAGTGTGGGAACAAGTTAAAGTGCTGGAACACCATGCCGACTTCACGTCGGATCGCATCAATCTGTTTGAGGTCGTTTGTCAGCTCGATGTTATCGACAAAGATATGACCCTTCTGGTGCTCTTCCAATCGGTTGATGCACCGGATCATGGTGGATTTACCAGAACCCGACGGACCACAAACAACGATCCGCTCGCCCCGTTTAACTGTGAGGTTAATGTTTTTGAGAACGTGGAAGTCCCCGTACCACTTATGCATATCCTTGATGACAATTAGATCATCGTCTTCCGCTGATGTGGCAAATGCTGCATTTGATTCAGCCATTTTTTAAGCCCTTTTTTCCTTGGTCGCGCTTTAGCGCTTGTAGCCTTTGTCTAACTTGCCTTCGAGGTAGATCGAGTAACGTGACATACCGAAGCAAGCGATGAAGAAGAATATGGCAATGGAGATATAAACCTCATTTGAGAGGCCGTTCCATTTTGCATCCGCCATTGATGAACGCCCGATCCCAAGAATATCCAGGAGACCGATGATCAGCACGAGCGTCGTGTCTTTGAACAGACCGATGAACGTGTTGACGATACCTGGAATAGAAATCTTGAGAGCTTGCGGTAAAACGATTAGACGCATCGACTGCCAGTACTTCAGACCCATACTGTTGGCCGCTTCATATTGACCGTTTGGTATGGCTTGTAACCCACCGCGAACCACTTCGGCGATATATGCTGCCGAGAAGAGTGTCACCATGATCAGGACGCGAAGTAACAGATCAAACGTCGTTCCTGGAGGCAGGAAGTAGTTCAACATTGTCGACGCCACGAACAGCAACGTAATCAATGGCACGCCACGAATAAATTCGATGAAGCACATTGAAACTGATTTCACGATAGGCAAGTGGGATTGTCGCCCCAGCGCAAGCAAGATGCCAAGTGGAAGCGAGAACGCGATACCTGTTACACCAACGACGGTGTTCAGCATCATGCCGCCAAATTCGTCAGTGCCAACGGGTGTCAGGCCTGCGCCGCCGAGCAAAAGCCAGCCCGCAATAAACGGATAAGAAACCGAGAATAACATCCATGGTTTCCGCATCGGTGCGTTATCAAACAGAATTGGCACCAGTGCTGCGCATAAAAGCAGGAATGATACATCAACACGCCATCTTAATTCTTCAGGATAAAATCCATAAATCAGAATGCGATATCGATCTTTAATAAACGCCCAGCACGCACCGCTGCCGAGTGCCTGGCACTCTTCACGGTTACCTGCGTACATAACAGCATCTACAACCGCCCAATTAAACATCGGTGGAACGATTTTATACAGCAAGTAAATGCCAACAATCGTCATGATCGAGTTAGCCCATGAAGAAAATAGATTCTTCCTGAGCCATAGCAGGATACCACGTTGGCCTGCAGGTGGTGCCATGTCCGGATGGGTCCCTGGCACGTAGGATTGGGTTACTTCACTCATAATCTTTCTCCCTCACCGCTCTACCAGTTTAATGCGTGTATTGTACCAGTTCATGAACATGGAGATTAACAGCGAAATCGATAGATAAATTGCGATTACGATGATCATCGTCTCCATTTCTTTACCGGTTTGCATCAGTGAAATTCCACCAATCGTTGCCACAATATCCATATAACCAATGGCAATTGCGAGTGACGAGTTCTTAGTGAGGTTCAGATATTGACTGGTTAACGGTGGAATGATCACGCGAAGTGCTTGCGGGATAATCACCAGGTTGAGGATCCGGGCACGCCTAATACCAAGAGCGCACGCTGCTTCCCACTGTCCGTGACTGACCGAAAGAATACCGGCTCGTACGATCTCAGCAATGAAGGCTGCAGTGTATAACGAAAGTGCTAACCAGAGCGCCATGAATTCTGGTAGCAACACCATACCACCTTGGAAGTTAAAGCGCTTAAACTCAGGAATGTCCCATGTGACAGGTGAGCCTGTTACAAAGAAGACGAGGACTGGTAAACCAATAATCGCAGCAATCGAAATTAGGAATACGGGATAAATTTTACCCGTTGAATCTTGTATCCGTTTTGCATATTTGCGAAACCAGATTGTAAATCCAATGCCTAAGGCAAGGGCAACCCCCGATATCCAGAGTAAATCATCTGGAATGGGTCTCGGTGTAAAAACACCACGGTTAGACAGATAGAACAGATCAGCAAGATTCCATTCAACGCTCGCCAATTTTGGTCTCGGCAATGAATGAACGATGATGCCATGAATAAGTAGGATGTGCAGAAGAATTGGCACGTTCCGTGTGAACTCGATGAAGCAATAGCTGATACGGTTCAACAAGTAGTTTGGTGATAATCGCAACACACCAAGGAGAAACCCAAGAATTGTCGCAAGCACAATACCGCTGATTGCAACTAATCCTGTATTGATTAAGCCAACCAGACCAGCCTTGAAATGGGTGTCCCGAGATGTATAGGCAATCAGCGACTGGTTAATGTCATAACTTGCGGGTTGTGAAAGGAAATCGTAGCTAAAGGTTTTGCCAACGGCTGCCAGGTTGCTTATAGCGTTCGTTATAATAAAGGCGAAAAATCCAATTAAGATGGCCATCGTGAGTATCTGTAAAATAACAGAGCGGGCTTCACGATTGTTCCAAATTTTGCTGAGAGCTAACTGCTTAGCGACATCGCTGTCCGCGGTGGTCGTATTCATCTGTCGTCCGTCCCCGGTTAAACACATAGCAAGGACGTCGGTGAATGGTCCGGCCTTGCAACATCTCCCTACTCCGTCATCGATATTTTGTGCCTTGTTGGCTTTCGATGTTTGGAGTGTGACCTTCTTTGGACGAATGCTGGGCTAACCATGCATCCGCCCTCGAAGCTCAAATCACTCGCCTAAGCGAGCGATATTCCGATCAACGGAATGGTGGTGAGTATTGAATACCACCATCTGTCCAAAGTGCGTTCAAGCCGCGATCTAGACCGATGTCAGTATCTTTACCGATGTGACGCTCAAAGATCTCGCTGTAGTTACCAACTGCACCGATAACCTTTTGGCCCCAATCTTTTTGGAGACCAAGCATCGCGCCAAGATCGCCTTCGGTACCGAGCATCCGGTTGATTTCCGGATTGTTCGTGCCTTTAGCCATTTCAGCTACGTTTGCCTGTGTGACGCCGAGCTCTTCAGCACCGCGTGTTGCGTTAAGAACCCAACGGATAACGTCACCCCACTGGTCATCGCCGTGGCGCACTACTGGACCGAGTGGCTCTTTAGAGATGATTTCTGGAAGGATCACGTGATCTTTTGGATTTGGAAACGTTGAACGTGTTGCAGCAAGACCAGATGCGTCTGTTGTGTAAACGTCACAACGACCCGCAAGATAATTTGTGCGTGACTCGTCGTTTGTTTCAATCGGAACAGGCTCGTAGCTAATCTTGTTGCTCCGGAAGAAGTCAGCCAGGTTCAATTCAGTTGTCGTACCAGTTTGAATACAAACTGTTGCGCCATCTAAATCTTTAGCTGATTTAACACCAAGTGATTTTGGAGCCATAAAGCCCTGACCATCATAGTAGTTAACACCGACAAATGTCAGTTTAACGTCAACGTCACGAACGAATGTCCAAGTTGTGTTCCGCCAAAGGACGTCACCTTCACCTGAGTTAAGTATTGTGAAACGTGTCTTGCCCGTTGCTGGAACGAACTTAACTTTGCTTGCATCACCAAGAACTGCAGCAGCTGTCGCGCGGCAGAAGTCAGCGTCAAAGCCTTGATAAACACCAGCTGAATCGGTGTAAGCAAAACCAGCAAGACCCGTTGAAACGATGCAGCGAAGTTCGCCACGTGCTTGTACGTCTTGCAACGTACCTGCACTAGCGGCTGTTACGCCGAGTGCCATGACGGCAGCCGCGGCTGAAATAATTTGTAACTTCTTCATGTGTATAAAGCTCCCTGAAAACTTCTATTAATGAAATCGTTGCCTCTTTCTAAACATTAACTTTTATTAAGAGACGTGAATCCGTAACACGATTCCCAAACCACTCTCAAGACGAAAACTAATGTTATCATAACATTATTTAATACATCCAAGACTTGAATAACTCTAACCTACGCACCGAAAAACGCTCAACGTCCCTATCGCCAACGCCCGGCTAGTCGTTTATGCTGCTAAAATAATTTAATTTGGACGAAAATTAATGTCAAAAAAATCTATGAAGAACTACCGCGAAAACACTATTATTACGCATGCTGGCCGTAATCCACTGGAAAATCATGGGGTTGTGAACCCGCCCGTTTACCACGCATCGACGATCACATTCCCGACTATGAACGCATTTGAGACGCGTGATCAGCCGCCTTATGAAGGTGCGCAGTACGGCCGTTCTGGAACGCCAACACAGTTTGCGTTCGAGCAAGCCGTGTCTGCTCTCCATGGCGCGCATAAGTCTGTGTCTTATCCTTCTGGTCTGGCGGCAATTGCGGCGACGTTTTGCACTCTTGTTAAGCATGGCGATCATGTTTTGATCGCGGACACGGTCTATGGGCCGACCCGCTCCCGTGTGTGTGGTGTCATCATGAAGAAAATGGGTGTCGAAGTAGAATTCTACGACGCACAGATTGGCGCGGGTATTAAGGACCTCTTACGTACTAATACGGTTCTCGTATTTATGGAAAGCCCCGGTTCGCTGACATTTGAAGTACAAGACGTCCCTGCCATCACCGGCGCACTCGAAGGAACGGGTGTGTTCAGCTTGATCGATAATACATGGGCATCTGGATACTTTTATAAGCCGATTTCGCACGGCGTTGATTTCGTGATTGAAGCGGCGACAAAATATACAGTCGGCCACTCTGATGCGATGCTAGGCACCGTTACTGTTAATACAGAAGAGCACTTTCAGATGCTTAAAGGTATCGCCAACACCTACGGATATCACGCAGGTCCAGATGATTGCTATTTAGGGCAGCGCGGATTACGGACAATTGGTGTTCGCCTTGAACAACATCAGAAAAACGCGCTCGAAGTCGCGACATGGCTTGAAAGCCGCGATGAAGTCGCACGGGTCATGTACCCTGCACTACCAAGCAATCCAGGTTATGAAATTTGGAAACGCGACTTTAGTGGTGCGAGTGGCTTATTTGGTGTTGAGTTTGTCGAAGCACCAAAGGCTGCTGTCGAAGCCATGATGGACGGTTATGCATTGTTTGGTATTGGTGCGAGCTGGGGCGGTTATGAAAGCCTCACGCAGTCATGCTATCCAGGCAAGCTGCGCACAGCCCGTCCTTGGGATGGCAAAGGTCCGACGGTGCGCTATCACATCGGCCTCGAAGATCCATCCGACCTGATTGATGAATTGTCAGCCGGTTTTGATCGCTTCAACGCTGCGAGAAAGTGATGTCACAAGACACGACAGATGCCGTCATCGCAGAGCTCGCGTTTAACGATGACGGTCTTATCCCTGCGATTGCACAACAAGCTGATACAGGCGAAATCCTGATGATGGCGTGGATGAATGCCGACGCCGTGCGTGAAACGTTGTCTACGGGCCGGGTATGTTACTGGTCACGTTCACGGGGCGCACTTTGGCGTAAAGGCGAAAGCTCTGGGCAAGTACAAATGCTCAAGGAATTTCGCTGGGACTGCGACAACGACACGATTTTGTTGCATGTAGATCAATCAGGCGTTGCCTGCCACACCGGACGGCGGAGCTGTTTCTACAAAGCTATCCGAGATGGTGAAGTCACCGTGATTGCTGACGTCGAGATCGATCCGAAAGATCTGTATTCTTAAGCCTTATCCCTCTCCTTCGGGAGAGGGTGGCGCGCAGCGCCGGGTGAGGGGTCGTGCCGCTAAGTTCTTTGTGAATAGACCTTCTCCCAAGGGAGAAGGAACTCACGCACGAATGCACAGTTCTACTTAAGCTCGCTTCGGAGAGTTAATCGCAATAACGCCGATCAGGGCGGTGGCGATGCCGGCACCAATGACGGGGGTGATATGCTCGCCTAATACAATGACACCAAGGGCGACACCGACACCTGCGCGCAGTTAGCTCTGGCTTGTCGTGCCAAGTGATCCCAGCGTGCGGAGTAATCTGAAATAAATCAGGAGTGCGACACCTGTTCCGAGCAAGGCCAGTGTAACCGCGGCCGTCATGGACAGCGTCGAGGGAGCGAGTGTCCATGGCTCATCAATAACTAATGATAAAGGCACAAGGAATACAGACGCCCAGATCATCGTGCATGTCGCTGTCATCAGCGGCGTTAAGTGTGTGAACCTTTTTCCAAAGATCGCGGCGCCTGCGTACATGACGGCACCAGACAATACGGCAAGCTGCGCCAATACCTGTTGCCCCAATCCTTGCAGCGCATCAGCGCCAACAATTAACGAGACACCGACAACGCCCATACATGCACCAAATAGCTTTAACCAGCTCGTGGTTTCATGGCGTGTGAAAAAGAATGTGATCAGAAAAACGAACACAGGTGATGTTGAGTTTAACATACTGGCAAGCGCGCTATCGACAAACTGCTGCCCCCACGCCAACACAGTCCAGGCCCTAATACTGGTGAGGAATGATTGCACCAAAAGTAATCGCCAGGTCTTCCCGTCTCGGGGTAAACGCTCCCCTTTCCAGATCACAATTACACTTAAGAAGATAGCAGCGATAAAAACTCGTGTCGCAATCAGTGTGATCGGCGGGATCGTTTCAACGGCGACCTTGATCAGTAAATATGACGAGCCCCACAACAATGCCAAGAGACACAGTAGCGCGCTTTCGAAAACAATATTGTGTTGAGGTGAAGTCATCAGGGTCCGTCCGTTTTGTGTGTTGGACGCTAATATACATTGAAGGCAGAGAAATACACTTCGTCCTATATCGAAGTATGGATGTTTATCGGTGCCATGAATTTATAATTAAAATCTTCATCATTCCGGCGCAGGCCGGAATCCAGAGAGCCATTGAGCTGGACCCCGGCCTTCGCCGGGGGGACGAATAAAAAGAGCTTTTATTCTTAAACTGCGCTGCGGAAGTTTGGACGGCGCAAAAGTATGCCTTCAAGGATATCAAATGCAGGTGCACTGATTGTGAGGAATTGTGCGGCGAGTTCCATGCCGCTCTGTCCGCCGGTGCGTAAAACGCGGGCCTGTATCATCACCGGCCAGCTGGTTTTGCCCGCTCGTCCGATCTGATTAATTTCAAAGGTATCGCCAACGCTGAGCACGCAATCATAATCACCGACCAAAAGCCCACTGAGGCTCCAGTTCAATGTTTGATATGTGCGACCGCGAATTTGTGCGGCTAATATCGGACTGTTGTTCCGTGTGTTATGACGATTGTTATATCCAGATGCGCGTCCAATTTCTTCGGTTTCGCTATCCGGCCAGATTTGAAGGGCAGACATTCTTGTCTCTTGAGGCCAATGCATGACCCTCAACCCTAGCGACGCATTTCTTAACAATTCGTTTCTTTACGCCCGTGTGACTTTTGCAGCAAAGCATCCAGGTTTGGCATTATGAAGGTGGATGTAATCGACCTCTGTATCAGCAAAGAAAGTTTCAATAGTATTTTGAAGCTCTTCACCGTCGACAACGTCCGCTGCAATCATCATGTGGTTTTGGTCAAATCCACGCACCGACATAAGCCTGGAATATAATACGTGTGGGATCGTGCCGGGCGGTAATTGAACGGCCTTTACATCTTTTCGAACAGAGATCGCATGTGAAGATTTATAAGGTGATGCACCGGTTTGATGTGTGTAGTTCATAAGTGCGACGGTCTCGCCAATTTGTGCGTCGTCCAGACTGACACGACAAGGTGTCCTGGGATGTTCCTGAACAACCTCAAGTCGGGCATTGTTTTCCGCAAGCTCGGCCTCAGACATTGTGAAGTATTTTTTGAATTGGGTTTCGTCGAGTGCGTAAACTTGAAATGACATGCGTGTGCTCCTGAATGTATGGCTTTCGTTTTAGCCAAAGCACCACACCTAAATCGACCCGTTTCTTGTGATATTCATTTCGGGCGTTTCACGGCAATGTAGATGCAAAGCCGAGAGTGCGTGGGTATAGTCATCTCATGTTGCGATCTATCTTTTTATTCTCGTTTGTTCTGCTGTTCTCTGTGCCCGGAAAGGGTATCGGTGGTGAGCCCGTGACGGTGTTTGCTGCTGCGAGTACACAGCAAGCCGTCGACGCTTTACTGGCGACCTGCAAAGAACACATTGGAACTGAATGCCGTGCTGTCTTTGCAGCCAGTTCCACCCTCGCCCGACAAATTGCCAGCGGCGCACCGGCGGATATATTTATCTCGGCCAATAAGAAATGGATGCGTTATCTCAGCGACAATGCGTTCGTTGTTACCGAGAGCACACGTGTCATAAGCCGGAACAAACTGGTTGTCATCGCGCCAACATCATCGGCCATGACGATCAAGACGGCAGACGATTTGATCCACTGGCTTGGTCAGGATCGGATTGCACTTGGTGATCCGGATCATGTACCGGCAGGTATCTATGCCAAACAAGCGCTCACGTCGCTGGGCGTTTGGGACCAATTACGAACCAAGACACTTCGGATGCCGAATGTGCGTGCCGCCCTCGCCGTCGTTGTCAGAGGTGAAGCCAATGCGGGTATTGTCTATGCGACCGATGCCATCGTCAGTCTGGATGTCAAAGTTGTTTATACGTTTGCGCCAGAGACACATACTCAAATTGATTACCCTATGGCCTTGGTCAAAGGTCGGGATAGTGATGCAGCAAAACGTGTATTCGCCCTCTTTTCTTCCAAGCAAGGACGCGCCGCCTTTCAAAAGGCCGGATTTAATGTTGAGAATGGTTCATGAGTGATCTGGAAATTGAAGCCCTTAAACTGAGCCTTCAAGTCGCCTTAGCTGCTGTCGGTTTCAGCTTACCCATTGCGATCCTTGTGGCATGGGTTTTGGCCAGAAAGACTTTTCCTGGAAAATCATTTTTGGATGGATTTGTACATCTGCCGTTGATCTTGCCGCCTGTTGTTGTTGGATATGTATTGCTGGTGGGGCTGGGTCGAAATGGTATTGTCGGCAGCTTCTTGTTCGACACGTTTGGACTGACGTTTGCCTTCACGTGGAAAGGTGCGGCGGTTGCAGCGGCGGTTATGGCGTTTCCGCTTATGGTGCGTGCGATCCGCTTGTCACTTGAATCCGTTGATCAAGGGCTCGAGCAAGCCGCGCGTACTTTGGGTGCGAACCCGCTTCGGGTATTTGCAACGGTAACACTCCCGCTTGCCAGCCCGGGTATCCTTACGGGCGCGATCCTCGGATTTGCCAGAAGCCTGGGCGAGTTCGGGGCAACGATTACGTTTGTCTCAAACATTCCAGGCGAAACACGAACACTCCCCATCGCGCTCTATACGCTGACACAAATTCCGGGCGGCGAAGCTGGTGCATTTCGTCTCGTTGTTATCTCCGTCATTGTCGCGTTTGCCGCCCTCCTCGTCTCAGAGATGATGGCACGCCGATTGAAGTCGAGGCTCGGCGGATGAATGATCTGAACAGCACCGTTGATGTTGATATCGAGATTGAACGTGGTGATTTCACGCTCAATGCAAAATTTGAATCTGATGGCGGACTGACCGCATTATTTGGGCGCTCAGGCACGGGCAAGACGAGTATCGTTGAATGCCTGGCCGGATTGTTGCGCCCAAAAAGTGGCCGGATTTCTATCAGCGGAGATGTTTTGTTTGATGCGGCGCAAGGGATCAATATCGCACCAGAAAAACGTCGTGTCGGTTATGTGTTTCAAGACGCGCGATTGTTCCCGCATTTGAACGTTCGCAACAATCTTGAATACGGTATGAAGCTGGTCCCGGTAGATGATCGCCGTCACTCACTAAGTGATGTGACCGAGATGCTCGGGATCGAGGGACTGCTTGATCGTCATCCATCCAATTTATCTGGCGGTGAAACGCAACGTGTGGCGATCGGTCGTGCCTTGCTCGCCAGTCCTCGTTTGTTATTGATGGACGAGCCCCTCGCCGCCCTCGACATGGACCGCAAGGCGGGCATCATGCCGTTTATCGAACGCCTTCGCGACCACGTCGGCATCCCCATTGTTTACGTGAGCCACGCCGTCGAAGAGGTTATCCGGCTTGCAGATACTATGGTCGTATTGGCCAATGGAAAAACTCTTGCCAACGGCGATGTTGAAGACATCATGAGCCGACTTGATCTTCGCCCACACACAGGTCGCTTCGAAGCTGGTGCCGTGATCCATGTCTGGGTTTCGGGACACGACGAAGATAATATGCTAAGCGAGCTTGGCTTCGGGGCTGGATTGATCTGGGTGCCTAAGCTTGAGTTCCCGCGCGGCACACCCATGCGATTACGCATACGTGCCCGTGATGTGTCTCTAGGGACGTCAAAGCCCCAAGGAAGCGCGACGTTGAATAACTTCAAAGGCAACGTTGTTGAGATCGAACACGTGGCACCAGGCGTCAGTCCGCACGTTGATGTGCTCGTTAACATTGGCGCACCGATCATTGCGCGTATCACAAGGCGTGCATTGGCCGAGCTTGATCTCAAACCCGGCAAAGAAGTCTATGTGTCGGTGAAAACATCTGCGATAGATCGTCAGAGCTTAGGTCTTGGACGACGCCGCTAAACCCGTCTTACGACTGCGCCGGCAAATACTCATCCGACCATTTCAATACGATATTGAAGCTGAGAGAGATGCGTGTCTCGTCGGATAAGTTCGGGTGCACGAAATGCATCAGCGCTGCGGGCCACATCATGAGAAGGCCGGGCTTGGGCATGACGGTGAGTTCCGGGTCGACATATGGGTCGTTGCGGATTGACGACATATTGAACCCTGTGCGGGGGTCATAGAATGTAATGGCATTCGGACGAACATCACTGCGCTGACGTTTCTTGGCCCCCTCGCCCGGCAACTTGAGATAATACGTGCCGCTTAGATAGGCGTGCGGATGATTGTGAGGATCATGGTAATCACCGGCGCGATTGATATTGGCCCAGGCATGGATCTGCCAGTTCACCGAATAATCAATGCCAATGCTCTGAAGGTATGCGATGACGGTTTGATTGATTTGAGCGCGCAGCCAGTTAGGCCCTTCGCGGTCGTACTCAAGAGGATTGTTTTCCCGGTAATCTGTGGTCAGGCCTTTGTTGGCTTTTTCCATCTCGCGGATCAGTTTGATCAGGTCTTGTGTCGGTGCCTCGCAATCATCGAGTTCAGCGCGCACCATCTTGGTCGGGAAAAGATCGAGGAATTCAGTCATCAGATGCGGTCTCTATAATCGTTATTGGGCTCAGCGTGGTCGCGGTGTATCTGCGACGAAAACGCGGCAGTTAGAATAGCCCTGATCAAAGAAATGATAGGTTTTTCGAGGTTCTGCAACACCGCCGGGATCATATAGGTTCCAGCCCTGTTGGGCGACACCCGTGATACCTTTTCCCTTTTTACCTTTAAAGCCGATAGACAAACGCAGCAATCTACGTTGCTTGAAACGACCTTTACGACAAAGCCTGGAAAGCTTTGGATCGATTTTACCGACGCGGTATATGGGGGATTTGCTATTGGCGTATTCGCCTTTGACACGATTCTGCGCCTCTGCATTGCCGGGCACAAGCACGCAAAGCGCTACCGAGAGCGCGACCACTTTCGCGGTCCATATGAGAGCATTCTGCATAATCATGGGATTAATATAGCGTAAACATCCAAAAATAGGAAGTGATGCCTCGCAAAGGCGTTCACTGTCTCACCCCTACTGGGTCAGCAACGATGAGACAAAGAAAACTAGGCTATGGCCGGATGTAGGCATATCCCTGCTCTTGAAGTTCGACCAAGCGAACAACGCCAGAGCTTGTCATCGTAACGCCGTCCAGCAATTTAATTTCTTTACCTGTTTTCTTGCTCATTTTGCTGTGCGTATTTCCAAAAGCGGCAAAGGTCAGGTTTTCAATCCCTAAAGACATTGCTTCAATGCGTGCTACAACAGGGCTTTTGCCATCTATAAATATATTCAGTCCTGGACCATAGGCGATCAGCTCGATCGTCACTTTCTCGCCTTTAGCTTCGTAATGTTTAACCATGTTCTCGATGTTATTGAGCGCAAGGTTCATAAGACCTTTGTCATTTTGATAAACATGAAATGCGACATTGTGCGTTTTCATTCGGCAACGACACCGGTTGAGCTAAAGATAAATACAGCGAGCAAGGCGCCGACGAGTTTAATTGTTTTTATGAACTCAATGTTCCACATCGCGCTATCGTGATGGAACAATAGTTCCTTAAATCTTTTCTCCCACGTACTGTTGGAAAAACCGAAAACGACTGTTTCGGATAATCTAATCTGGAGGTGAGACATGAAGGGTCAATGTAGTTGTGGTGAAGTTCAGTTTGATATGTTGGAGACCCCACTTTTTGTCCATGCCTGCCATTGTAAGAATTGCCAACGTCAAAGCGGTTCCGCGCACGCCCTAAACGCGATGATCGAAACATCCAAGGTCAACGTGTTATCTGGAAAATCTGAAGGGTTTGATGTGCCGACGGATAGCGGTAGAAGGCAAACGATTTTCCGGTGCCCGTCATGCAAAGTTGCCTTGTGGAGTACTTACGGCGGTGCAGGAGATGCTTTCTTGTTTGGGCGCGTCGGCTCTTTAGACGATCCAGCGACGTGCCCGCCCGATATCAATATCTTCACCAAAAGTAAGCAGTTGTGGGTGACGCTTTATGCTGACATTCCAGCGGTAGAAGAATTTTATGATGCCAAAGAATATTGGCCAGCGGAAACACTAGAACGTATGCAGGCGTCTAAGGATGCTGCTGCAAAATAAAACCGCGATGCATAGGCTCAGAGGTTTTCTATGGGAATGAGAACCTCGTTGCGCCTTAAAAACGGTAGCGTAAAGGGGCCGTTATATCCTGCTGCTTTTGGTTCCCCTACAACTTTAAATCCTCTACCCGCGATCCATTCTTGCAGCTCGGCGCGGTGCATTGAAATATTGTCCTGATTTAAGAAACCACTGAAAGATATAACCGCAACTTTATAGTTCCGGCGCTCGGTGAGTTCTATGGCTGAGTCTTTTGGCAGCGGGGCTGTGGCAAGATCGAAATCAACAGGCAGAACAAATGACATGGTTTTGGTTGCCTGTGCGGACTGGTCTAAAAATACCGGCGCCGTCATTGCGATCTCTTCAGATTTTTCGTTGTTCCCTGAGATGTAGTCGAAGAGCTTACGAAAAGGACCATACTCGCTGTCCAAACCTTCAGGCATTGTTGTACTGACAAGGATGAGGCGCTCATACGTGCGCACTTCGAAGTCGCCATCCTTCTCAAGGGTCTGATATGGGGCAACGTTGACGCTCTCATTGCCAAACAGTGAACAGGCTGTGACGGCCAACGAGCAAATAACGGCAAGCAACGTGATCTTGATGAAATGCATGGGTAATACTCAATCCAAGTGAACGTCAAAAAGCGAATATACACCCTTTACGTCAGCTAACCGTCATTCAGATCATTACCTGATGCTTTATTTTGCTTATAATGACCGTCAATTTTCTATTGAGTAATTCTTGGTTGGATTCAAAGCTGATCATAGATTCTGATATCTGATCCAAGGAACAACAAATAATGCCAAAAGTTGAGCGCCCTCTCGTACCTCGCCGTAGTTTTATTTTTACCCCGGGACTTAAGCCTGAAATGTACCCAAAGGCCCTGGCATGCGGTGCCGATATCGTTTGTGTTGAGCTTGAAGATGGTATTGCACCAAAAGATAAAGCAGAAGCGCGGCGAAATGCCATGGCGTTGTTCGCTGAACCACAAGCCAATGACGGCGTTGAGCGGATTGTCCGTATTAATTGCCTGCGTGAAGCTTTTGGACTTTCGGATGTTCAGGCCGTTCTTGAAACCGACACGCCGCCCCCTGCACTCATGTTGCCAAAAGTACGCACACCGGACGAAGTTATCTGGCTCGACAATTTGTTAACCGAGCGAGGTCACGCTACGCGGCTTCATGTCATCATTGAGACCAACCCCGGATTGGAAGCCGTCCATGATATTGCGCGTGCTAGCCCTCGCATTGATGCGTTGTTCTTTGGTGGTGTGGATATGGCGGCAGAACTGCGGTGTAAAAATGCGTGGGAGCCTTTGCTCTATGCACGGTCGCGGGTTGTCCATGCGGCGGCAAGCATCGAAGTCGACGCGATTGATGTACCGTTCCTTGATCTGGAAGACTCGGTTGGTATGGAGCATGCGGCCGGCTTGGCACTTGATCTTGGGTTTAGTGGCAAAGGCTCTATCCATCCCAAGCAGATCCCTATCCTCAACAACGTCTTTACCCCAGATCAGGCTCAAGTCGATCATGCGCGGCGGGTCATAAATGCTTTTGAAGAAGCCGATACAGGACTTGTTGTGATTGACGGCAAACTTATCGAAAAGCCTGTCTTGCGTGAAATGTACAGGATACTGGCGATTTCCGAGCGCGTGTCTAGTTGAGTCAAAACACTGCTTAACCGTCGAGCTTTTGGTTACTTGAGATCTTCCCGCGCCGCTTCAAATTGCTAATCAGTGAATAAAGCATAGGGTTGGTGCACCGGGGTCGTGCGAAGAGCGCTGATCTACGGATAACCCGCCGCAAGTTATTGTCTTTGGGTCTGAGGAACTGACTTGCTGCAAATTTGAGGTGTTAAAATGGGTAAAGGTAATAACCAGTACGGTAACAAAGAAGCGAAGAAGCCTAAAAAAGCCAAAGAAAAGGTCTCTGCGACGGCAAATTCTAACGCCAATAATACGTCGATCGGTAAAAAAGGCTAAGCTTGATACGTTTTTTACGTTTTAAGCGACGCTATGATGACTGAAAATTCACTAAGAATATTTCCATTATCGCGCTCATCACCATACTTTCTATGAGCGCTTCATATTCTGCATATGCATCATCTTGCTGTAACAGCTGGAAAGAAGACTTTCCGCTGCTCAGCGGGGGTGATTTAGATATGTTCCATCATGCCGCCCACGACAATATAGACATTGAATCAGCAGCCTAAACGCCTTTAAGACGCCCCTAAGAAATCACTGAAATTCACGAACACTCTCTGCCTTAAAAATTTTGAGGTGCTTGTGCCTGCCTGCTAGTAAATATGTACAAACTTTAACTTGATATATCATTCACTTTTGTGGCTAATTTGACTTAGGTTTTAACAATCGAAAGGAGGTGATCCAATGTCTAGTGATTTTAGTGTAACGCGTTATCGCCAGAATGTGAGTATTGGATCGCAATGGAAACTTTGCACCCCTACCTGACATTGACCATAAGGTCCTGGTGAAAACGCCAGCATAATCACGGAAGGGAGGCGCAAGCCTCCCTTTTTCGTGCATAGTATAAAGGAATGGTGCGCCCGGCAGGACTTGAACCTGCAACATCTCGCTTAGAAGGCGAGTGCTCTATCCAGTTGAGCTACGGGCGCATTGAGGGGGAAACTACCCTCGTCGGACAGCCTGTGCAATGCTTGAGAGCATAGAGTGAGGTGGATTTTTACTTGGCCCCAAACACGGTTTTAAGAATGTCCGTTGTCCGTGCAGCAGGATTGGCGCGGATGTCGGCCTCTTCCTTTGCTAGGTAATGGAAAGTACCATCCAACGTCAGTTGCGTGGCGTGCGCCTGAAGGTCGGCTTTCATATCGGGCACAAGCGGCAAGCCTTTGTATTTACTGATAAGGCTGTCATACGCCGGAATCGCACCGACCTGTTTGAGCGCATTATCAATGAAGGGTTCAACGGTCGCCATGAGGTCCGCTGAGGCGACGCGTTCAAAGTACTTTGAACGCGTCATTCGGTCCATCATAAATCTGTTTGGCGTCTTCAACTGTCATCTCGTTGACGGCTTTCCAGATTAACTCTTTGGTCTTGGGAGCAGCCTCTTCGGCGCCGCGATCGAGGTTAAGCTCAACATCATCAGCCAGTGCTTACAGGCCGAACTTGCGCATAATGTCCTGAACTTTGGTCAATTGCTTGGGCAATGGAATGTGAATGGCAGGATCAGCATTAAAGCCATCAGCAGCACCGACTTGTGAGACAACCTTCTCGGCCCCCACACGGAGCGATTCTTTAAGGCCTGCGATGATTTGATCTGTACCGAGGCTGGATGTAGCGTTTGAGCTAGTGCTGCCGCCCGTGGCGCCCTGTGTTACCGTATCAACCGTGCTTTTGAGCTTATCAAAGAAACTTGCGTGGCCTGCGGAAACTGAGAATGCGAGACCGAGTACGACGGCGACGCCAACAACGCGCCGCATTAGTGGGTCCACAATGTTTTGCGCCCAAAGGCAAAGTTGTCAGAATAATTTTTGGGTGTGATCTTGCGCTTCTTTGGATCAGAGAGCTGAAAGCTTAAGCTGTTCTTTTTCGCAAAAGCGACGGCATCTTCTTTCGTTACAAAGCGCATACGGATCTGACCGCGTGTATCACGTGACCCGGTCCACCCCATCAGCGTATCGGTGACCTTGGCGGATCCTGGTTCAAATTCGAGGACCCACTTCTTGACGTTTCCACGTCCCGATTGCATTGCGGTCTTGGCGGGTTGATAGATGCGAACGTCAGGCATGGCTTTAGCCTCCGGATAAAAGAACACTATTCTACAGAAGATACGCGAGATTTCGCTGTTGGCAATGGATAACGCAACGTTGAGGCTTGTTTCATCCCCAAATAATTATAAGTATGTACTAGGACTGCGCCATGAATCTTGCGCACTGTTCCTGACAATAATGCAACGAAAACACTGTTTTATTCACATGTTCCCATCAGGAGAGCCCCCTTTGAAAGCCATCCAATTCAGCCAAGCTGGCGCTGCACGTGACGTTCTTAGCCTTATTGATGTTGAGCCAACACCACCAGGACCGGATGATGTGCTGATACGTGTCGCCTACTCCGCTGTTAATCCGACGGATGTAAAACGACGTAGTTCTGGCCGAGAGTTAGGTGCGCTGACAACTATCACCCCAAATAATGATGGTGCGGGCGTCATTGAGGCTGTGGGGACGAACGTTGATTCGTCCCAGATTGATCAAAACGTTTGGATCTTTGGCGCACAAGCCCGGCGGTCTGGCGGGACAGCGGCCGAATACTGCACCCTGCCCGCATGGATGGCTGTGCCGATTCCTGATGGCACCACCCTATTGGATGGCGCCTGCTTAGGTGTGCCCGCAGTAACTGCATACCATAGCATTTATTCTGATGGCCCCGTGGATGGTCAATGGATATTGGTTTCGGGTGGTGGCGGTCGTGTTGGTGCCTATGCCGTGCAGATGGCAAAGCTTGGCGGTGCCAAGGTCATTGTGACAGGAAGCAAAGCCGAGGGCCTCGCGTATGCGGCGTCATTAGGCGCTGATCATGTCATCAACTACCGTGATGAAGATGTGGTCGCCCGCGTGCTTGAAATTACAGATGGTCGCGGTGTTGACCGGGTGTCCGAAGTTGCGTTTGGTGCCAACATATCGATGCTGCCAAAGATCGTTGTCGTGAACGGTATGGTAACATCCTATAGCTCTGATGCCATTGCCGAGCCGGTCATGCTGTTCCTGGACTTCATGTTCAAGAATATCACTGTGCGCCCCTATTCGATCTATGGCTTGCCCCGTGACGCGCTTAAAAACAGTTTTGCGGCAATCACTGAGATGCTCGCAAAAGGGCAGCTGCAACATAGAGTTGGTGCGACACACACGTTTAGCCTTGAAGGCGTGATTGCGGCTCAAGAGATGATTGAAGCGGATGCTTCGCCAGGTGTTTGTACAATTGAGATGTAGCTGACAGGCAGCCGCAGCTTTAAATTGAACCCAAAAATGAGAGCCAACGTTGACGGTTGACTCGAAACCAATTTCGCCGTCCATTTTCTCTGTCAGTGATTTACAGATTGATACCCCAAGGCCAGCACCCGAGATGTCAGGGGCGTAGTTATTGCCTCGCTCAAAAGCACTAAAAACATGTTTCTGAACGGCGGATGGAATACCAATACCGGTATCCTTTACATAGATGCGAACGTGCCCATCAGGCATATCCTGAGTACCAACTTTAATTTGACCATCAATTTTGTTGTACTTGGCCGCGTTCGAAAGAAAATTAAAAAGTATCTGACTTAAACGCGCTGTATCAACGGACACATTTTTGGTCGATTGAAAATTACGAGTCACGATAACCTGGTTTTTTCTTGATAAGATGTTTGATGAAAGGAAGCGTTTGCATGACGACCACGCTTGGCAAGACCTTATCAATATCAAGATCAACTTGCCCAGCTTCGATCGTTGAATGATCAAGAATATCTCCAATCAGGCCATTTAACTGTTTTCCAGCCGACGAGATTGTTTGATGTCAGCGCCTATGGAATAGATTAGCGTGATAACATAAGGAAATCGTCGGCCCTCGCCAATACCCGCGCATCGCTTTACTGCCCCTCCAGTGAACTCGCCGAGCACTATTTTCAGCGGCTCATTGAGACGGACTTTCCCGACGCCGGCATTGAGCCTATCACCAGGTCTATGTTGTCCAGCGCCGACTTCGATAGGATGCTAGCTGGTGCCTATGGCTGGGAGGCCTCGGATAGAGAAGCCATACCCCCAAAAAGTGAGCAAGCATTCTCCTCAGACTGCGAAGCTGCCGAACAGGTATATCTATAAATGAGTATTTCAAAACCATTCGACGTCGGTAATGTGACCTTTGACGTCCAAGTGCCAAAGTTTAAGACTGATGCACCAACCCCGGTTGACCTCAGGACGTTCGCTATGGTTCCCGTCTGGGCGATCGTCGACCCCAATCTCGGCCATGCAGCATTCCGCGTCCTGGCCGCAATGTGTCTGTTTGCGAACAAGAGGACGCGGATAACCTTCGTGGGTCAAGAGAGGTTGGCGCGTGAACTTGGCATCACACAGCCCTCTATCTCCCTCCAAATCAAGAAGCTGCGTGAGGCTGGGTACATTCAGTATGGTCGTCGTCCCTCTTCCGCATACAACCAAGCCTATGTGATCCCTCTAAAGGCTCCAGAAGGGCCATCTTGCCCAAATGATACAGATGAGTAGGATGCAGCTAAAGCTGTACATGTTCCGCAAGATCTGGCGCCTGCGGTGCCATTAAATGGAGTGAGGAAACTTACACCACTTTGAACCTGCGGATGAATAGTGGCTTCAAATCAAGCGACGGCATTAGGTAACTGCGGCATTTGCATCAGATTTTGTGCTGGATATTAATCCACTAGCTCAGTAACACACTTTTTTAAAGGTGAGCATGTAAATTAAGTAGTTCTTAGGACCGATGTAAAGGCTAAGCTGGAAAGTAAACAATTACCTACAATTATACCTACAGGCAATGGAAACAAAAAAAGACCACGAGATAAATCCTTAAGGTCTTGTTTGTGTATAATATGAATGGTCGGGGAGACAGGATTCGAACCTGCGACCCTCTGTTCCCAAAACAGATGCGCTACCAGGCTGCGCTACTCCCCGACGCGGCGAAAAGTATGGTCTCTTAGGTTCAATAGCAAGCGCTGAATAGCCGAAATGTAAACTTTTTGGATTGAATTGATGTTATCGCCTGTATAAACGCCGGAATGAGCCTCAAATCATTATTCATCTAATTCCTGAAACATCCGTGTGTGTTCTCACGGAGCGTTATTCACCCTCAAATTTTGCTATGCGTTTTTCGCAGGTCTGGCGCGTGAAACAAGCGTTGGTATACCACGCTATGTGTGCGTAATTGGCGTTAATCACGTTGTTATAAACCCTTTTGGAGTAACCCTTATGGACTACCAAATCTTTAACACAGTTATGGGCTCTTTCGTCGGTGCAGCAGCAATTCTCGCAGTTGTCGTTCACATCTTCTAAGGAAGTTTCCATGTCTAATGGCTTATGAAGCCCCGGTCATTTAAACGGCCGGGGTTTTCCTTTGTCTGGATTCCCCTTCTCTTCAGTGCGTTTCCCTTTTATTTCCCGGTTTTTTTTGGCAGATATACACAGCATCCGCCTTTGCGTCGCAAAGGCCTTGGACGTTTTCTCTGACCGACCGGAATTTTTATGACAACGAGTGATACTGAAACTGACACCCCACAAGAGCCACGCGACTTTATCCGAGAGCGGGTGAGAAGCGATCTTACCACTGGTACAATGTCGCAAGTTGTCACGCGATTCCCTCCTGAGCCAAATGGCTATCTGCATCTTGGTCATGCGAAATCTATTTGCCTGAATTTTGGTGTCGCCAAAGAGTTTGAAGGTCGGTGTAACCTGCGTTTCGATGACACCAACCCCGCCAAGGAAGAACAGGAATTCATTAATGCGATTTCTGAGGACGTTAACTGGCTCGGATTCAAATGGGACGATGAACCAAAATACGCGTCAGATTATTTCGACACATTATTTGGCTGGGCGGAGCAACTCATCGAGGCTGGTAAAGCGTATGTTGACGATCTGACGGCAGATGAGATTCGCGAATACCGCGGTTCACTTACAGAACCAGGTCGTGAAAGCCCCTACCGCGTACGAAGCGTTGAAGAGAATCTTGATATCTTTCGCCGCATGAAAGCTGGCGAGTTCCCTGACGGTGCAAAAGTTCTGCGCGCCAAAATCGATATGGCATCAGGCAATATCAATCTGCGTGACCCTGTGATCTATCGCATCGTGCACAAATCGCATCCGAGAACCGGCGACACGTGGTGCATTTATCCGACATATGATTTCGCACATGGTCAGTCGGACGCTATTGAGGGCATTACCCATTCGCTATGTACACTAGAGTTTGAAGATCACCGCCCGCTTTATGAATGGTTGATCGAAAATCTGCCGACACCCGCCAGCCCAAAGCAATATGAATTCGCACGGTTGAACATTGGCTATACGGTTTTGTCGAAACGTAAACTGACACAGCTGGTTCAGGAAAATCATGTAAATGGTTGGGACGATCCACGTATGCCGACGATCTCGGGATTACGTCGCCGGGGCATCCCCGCTGTTACGATCCGCGACTTCATTTCAAGGTTAGGTGTGACGAAGTCAGAAAGCATAGTTGACCCGTCACTGCTGGATCATTGTGTGCGCGAACATTTGAACAAAGCCGCGCAGCGCCGGATGGGTGTTTTGCGTCCGCTCAAGGTGGTTATTGAGAATTATCCTGAAGATCAGGTCGAAGAACTTGATGCGGTCAATAGTCCGGAAGATGAAGCTGCCGGGTCACGCAAAGTGAGCTTTAGCAGAGAGATTTATATTGAGCGTGATGACTTTATGGAAGATGCGCCCAAGAAATTCTTCCGCTTGGCCCCTGGCCGTGAAGTCCGGTTGCGCTATGCATATTATGTGACCTGCACCGATGTGATTAAAGATGATGCCGGTGAAGTTGTCGAGCTTAGGTGCACATATGATCCTGAGACCAAGGGCGGCGACGCCCCTGACGGACGCAAAGTTAAGGGCACGCTTCATTGGGTTTCTGCTAAGACAGCCGTGAACGCAGAAATCCGTTTATACAGCCATCTGTTCACGGATGAGAACACGGCCAAGCTTGAGGATTTTTTAGCTGCAATCAATCCAGATAGCCTCGAGGTCCTGAGCGATTGCAAGCTAGAGGCATCTTTGGGCGAGTGGCCAGTTGGAAGTACAGTTCAATTTGAACGTATGGGGTATTTCACAACAGATCTAGACAGTCAGGATGGCGCTCTTGTGTTTAATAGAAGCATGGCGCTCCGAGATACATGGGCTAAGATTCAAGCAAAGGGATAACGCACGTACGAATAACGTGCTATGCTAAGAAACGTATAATAAAAAAAGGGGCTGTACCACAGGGAAAAGATATCAACACTGAGAATGTGTCGAGTGAGGAGCTTGTTAAGCTTCGGAATGAGAATGCGCGCTTAAAAGAAGCTCTCAAAGATTCTCAAGAATTTATCGATACTGTTGCAGACGCAGCTTATGAGATATTTTGGCGCACCGATGAGAAACATCGAATGGTGTATATGTCGCCGCGTGTGGTAAGTTCTGTTGATATTGCTATGGAAGATTAGTTAGGCAAAACCAGAGCAGAACTTGCTGATGACGATCTTGATTCCACAAGATGGAAAAAACATCTGGCTGATCTCTATGGACATCGTCCTTAAGAAAATTTTCGCTACACAAGGAAACGTAGTGACGGCGATATCCGACATATTACAAGTTCAGGACGACCCGTCTTTGACGGTCATGGAAAATTCCAAGGGTACATTGGCACAGCTGAAGATATAACCTGTCAGATTAAAGCTGAGGAAAAAGTCCGTTCTGCTGAGACGATGTTAATGACGGCTATCAATTCGCTCGAAGTTATCTTTGCGATTTGGGATTTCGATGATCGATTGGTTCTTGCGAACGAGTTTTTCTGCACCCTTAACGAAGGTGTTCTCGAATCATGTGGTGTCGGCGCGACGTTTGAAGAACATATTTATGATATTGCTGAAAATGATCTTATTGGTGATGTCAAAGACAAGGATACATGGATTTCAAACCGGCTAAAGCGCCATCAGAATCCTGATGGTCCTTTCGAACTCACGCGTCAGAATGATACGACAATTCTGGTCAATGAAGTGCGACTGGATGATGGCAGCACGATTATCCTTTCGATGGATATTACTGAACAAAAGATTATTGAGGAGGCACTCCGTCAAAATGAAAATCGCCTTCTTGATTTTGGGACGATTGCAGCAGACTGGTTTTGGGAGATGGGCTCAGATCTGCGGTTTTCATTTATGTCCGCAGATTTTACTGAAAACGCGCCTGAATTTTATATTGGTAAAACACGTCGGGAATTGGATTTGGGGAGAATTACCCAAAGCCAACTTGATATTCACGAGCAGCAACTGCAAAACAGAGAGCCATTTTCTGACCTTCGTTATTCGAGGCAAAAATCTGATGGTTCCGAAATGTTTGTTTCAATCGACGGCAGACCGACGTTTTAATCGGATGGCGAGTTCACAGGGTACAGGAGTGTCGGGCGAGATATCACTGAATTGGTGAGAACCGAGAGAGAGTTACGTAGTCAAAAAGAAATCGCCGAAGAAGCGAGCCGGACTAAATCTGAATTTCTTGCACATATGAGCCATGAATTACGTACACCGCTCAATGCCATTTTGGGGTTCTCGGATATCATTCAACAACAAACATTTGGTCCCGTTGGAAATGAGTCTTATGTCAGCTATGCCACTGATATTCATAAAAGTGGCGAACATCTTTTAAGCCTGATCAATGACCTGCTTGATCTGTCTAAGATTGAGGCTGGTAAACTTGATCTCGACGAAGAAAGTTTAAACCTTGAAGAACTAATTGAAGTGTCAAAACATCTCCTTAAAAAGGACATAGATGACCGGAAGATCGAATTTTCAAGTCGCGGATTCAACAGCCAAGTGCATAATTGAGAGAGCCATATAGGCCAGATGAGGTTATCGAGGATTTCTTATGAAGGAGATCCAAAATGCCAAAAGGCTACCACCATCTGACCCGAGATCAACGATGTCAGATTTATGCCCTTAAGAGAAGAGGTTTGGCGCAAACGATAATAGCTGTCAACATTGGCGTCAGCCAAGGCACGATCAGCCGTGAACGGTGTCGGAACAAGGGTTTCCGCAGCTATCGTTTTTTGCAGGCGCACCGCCTTGCGGTGTAAAGAGGACTGGCAAGGAAGGGAGTGGCGACTGTGATGACACCTTGCCTGATTGCCCGTGTGGAGGCGCTTTTGTACGACAGGCAATGGAGCCCTGAACAAATCTGCGGCGCCCTCAACCACGAAGACGGAACGAAAGTCAGTCACGAAAGCCTTTATCGGTATATCTGGTTGGACAAACGAACGGGCGGGACGCTCTATTTGAATTTGCGGCAACGTGGCAAAAAGCGTAATAAGCGGGGCGCTGCGACGGTGGGTCGGGGCTTGATACCTGGGCGTATTGATATCGCGCAACGGCCCTCGATTGTTGATGCAAGATCGCGCCTCGATGATTGGGAGCTTGATAGCATTATCGGAGCGAAACACAGAGGTGCCATCACCAGCATGGTGGAACGCAAAACCAAGCTCACCAAGCTTGTTCTGCTGGAAGGGCCTACTTCAAAAGCCACAAATGCGGGCATAATTGCACGGCTGGGACCACTCAAGAAACATGTGCACACGATGACATCCGATAATGGCAAAGAGTTTGCCGGTCATGCAGACACAAGTGAAAAGCTGGGGGCAGGTTTTTATTTTTGCACACCCTATCGTAGCTGGGAACGCGGACTGAATGAGAATACCAACGGGCTGGTGCGGCAATACTTCCCCAAGGGTACTAAGCTGAACGCATCAGATGTGCAGCGTGTGGAAGATTTACACAATAGCCGACCGCGCAAAGCACTCAATTTTTACTCACCCAAAGAGGTCTTCGACAAGCTCACAGCCCCGCTTGAAAGTTATGCGCTTAGTATGTGAACTTAGGAGTTCTATCAGACATCAATTACATCAGCATCCGGCGCGTTAGCTTTGACTGATTCGATACCCTTATCTCTGTCAGCGGCAGTTTTATAGGGCTGGCTCGTGCCAATTATTTCATTATTTCCAGCTCTAAGATTAAACATATATCTACCATCAACAGTCGGTTTACGTACGTAATTCGAATCATCTGGTGCATGAATTTTGACTGATTCTATACCCTTATTGCAGTTTTGCTTGGTTGTATATCCTTCGCTTGAAAGAATAATTTCCCCATTGCCAGCGTTTAATCGAAAACGGTATTCACCTGCTACATCAGTGTAGCGTTCAAATGTGCCTGACATTTTAAGCTCCATATTAGTTAATACAATTAAGCTAAATTACAAATTGAACATTAGAATTTGGCTAATTTTCTTAATAAATATTTTACAATTTAAAGTTAATATTAATAAAATTAACAACTTTTAATGTTAATTGTTTTAAAACAACAAAACGCATAAAAGAGCGTAGCTTGCACCCATAAGCATCCGTAGTTCAGTATTGTTTATGAGATTCATCCGCTTCAATGAAGATGCGAGAATAAATTTAGTAGAGATTTATTAAGCGACGGCTAGGATTGCTGATGCGACGCGGCGCTCTTCAGCGACGAGGACATTAAACGTCCGGCTTGCTGCACCGGTATCCATCCATTCCAGAACGATCCCGGCATCTTTGAGCCCTTGGCGTAGTCCCTTTGGTATAGGAACGAATCTCTCACCACAGCCGACTAAAAGGATATCGACATCATCTGTTGCATCGATGACCGGCTTTAGAGACTCTAGAGTGATATCTTCAATAGATGTTGCGGCCCACAACTGTGTCTCTTCAAGAAACACAAGAATGCTGCTCTCATAGGTGATGCCTGACACCTTAAAGTGGCCATCACCATAGAACTGGATGAGTTGGCGATCTTTTGGAACAACAATGTTTATATCAAGAGACATGGCGTTAATCGCTGACAGCCTTACTGTGCTTCCTCAATGATTTCCGGATCATCATCACCGGCGATGCCACCACGTGCCCGGTCATCGAGACCAAAGTATATCAATAATGGTACGGCAAGGCAGATCGAGGAATAAGTACCGATGATCACACCCCAGATCATTGCAAAGCTAAAGTCACGAATAACTTCGCCACCTAAGAAGAACAATGCCAGCAATGCCAGAAGTGTCGTTAAAGAAGTGATTACAGTACGTGAAAGCGTCCTGTTGATCGCCAGGTTTAATAGATCCGGCAAATCCATCTTTTTGTATTTACGAAGCTTCTCACGCACCCGGTCATAGACCACAACGGTATCGTTGATTGAGTAACCGGCAATGGTCAGCACGGCCGCCACTGTCGATAGATTAAACTCGAATCCAAGCAGTGCGAAAATACCGATAGTTGTCACAACATCGTGCACAAGGGCACACACGGCGCCAACGCCAAACTGCCATTCAAACCGGAACCAGATGTATACAAGGATTGCTAGAATCGCGAGCGATACAGCCATCAAGCCATCTCGCAAAAGTTCTTGCGAGACTTGCGGTCCTACAACTTCGGTTCGACGATATGTAACCCCCTCACCAAGCGCAGCCTTTACCGTGTTCACAGCTTCCTGTTGAGCTTTTTCGCCGCCGTCTTGGCGTGGAATACGGATCAACACGTCCGTTGGCTCACCGAATTCCTGGAGCGACACCTCACCAAGGCCAATGTTGTTCAACTGACCGCGCATCTTACCGATGTCAGCAGCCTCTGGCGTACGGACTTCGATCAGAATGCCGCCTTTGAAATCGATACCAAAGTTAAGCCCTTTGGTAAAAACCATACCAATTGAGGCAATCACAAGTATGAACGAGAAAACAAAGAAGAGTTTCCGCTTTGGTATAAAAGCGAGATCGATGTCAGCGGGGATCAGATTTAGTGGCTTCATATCATTTCCCCTAAAGCGGTAATGTGTCTGGGCGCTTGGCACGAAGCCATGTCACCACAAACAAACGGGTCAGCATAATCGCTGTAAACATCGACGTTACAATTCCAATCGCCAGCGTCACGGAGAAACCTTTAATCGGGCCTGAGCCAAACGAGAACAATAAGATCGCAGCGATCAACGTCGTCAAGTTTGAGTCAATGATTGTCGTCAGAGCGCGACTATAACCAGCATCCACAGCCGCAATTGGATTGCGGCCAAGACGAACTTCTTCGCGAATACGCTCAAATATCAGAACATTGGCATCAACAGCCATACCGATTGTCAGCACGATCCCAGCGATACCCGGCAAGGTTAGCGTGGCTTGTAGCATCGACAACATACCAAGGATCAGAAAAATATTCGCCATCAATGCTAAGTCCGCATAAATCCCAAATCGTCCGTAAGCAATGGCCATAAAGATGATCACAGCAATCAAACCAACCAGACAAGCGATCTCACCGGCTGCAATTGAGTCAGCACCAAGGCCTGGCCCAACAGTACGCTCTTCAAGGATTGTCAAAGGCGCTGGCAATGCGCCGGCACGGAGCAGCAATGACAAATCCTGTGTGTTCTGAACTGAGAAGTTACCCGAGATTTGCCCGGCGCCACCAAGGATAGGTTCCTGGATCACCGGTGCCGAGAGGACTTGTCCATCCAGTACAATCGCAAAAGGACGACGTACGTTGTCAGTTGTAATCTTTCCAAACTTTTTCGCACCTAATGTATCGAAGCGGAACGACACAACAGGTTGATTATCACGGCCATCAAAACTTGGTTGCGCATCAACGAGGTTTTCACCACTCACCGCGACACGTTTTTTGACAAGAATAGCGTTGAGATTGCCTGGGCCTGATGCACCCTCGATCATCGGCAACAACATAGACCCTGGAGGCACGCGGCCTGCTAATGCTTCTTCAACTGAATTTTGGATATCAACTAGGTGAAAAGACATCTTAGCAGTCTGGCCAAGCAAGTCCTTCACACGCTCAGGGTCATCAATGCCAGGCAATTGCACAATAATGCGATCATCACCTTGGCGTTGAATGGTCGGTTCGCGCACGCCTGTTTCGTCAATACGACGACGGATAATTTCAATAGACTGCTGAACCGCAGATACCCGGCGTTCAATTTTTTGAGCTTCCGTCATCTCGATGATAATGCGATCGCCTTCAACGCTGATTTCCGCACCAGCATCGACACCACGCAATAACTCAAGAGCCTTTTCCCGGTCTGCCGCATCAGGAATCGTGACACCTACGCTGGTCTCGGTTTTACTGAGAGAACGGTATCGAATGCGTTCACTCCGCAGTTCGTCTCGTGCAGAGCCAACCAAAGCTTCAAGATACTCGTCAATAACCGCCTGAACCTCGACTTCGAGTAAAAGGTGCGAACCACCCCTAAGGTCCAAACCTAAGTTTACCTGTTGATTAGGTAACCAGCTTGGGAGCTGTTCTGTCACATCTTTTGGAGCGAAGTTTGGTGCAGCAAATGCGAGACCTATGAAGCAGATCAGCGCAACAAGCACCTTCTTCCATGTCGGAAAATTGACCATGAGATATCCTGATTAACCTTGGCGTCAGTCTTTTTTATCTGCGTCTTTTGTAGCTTTATCATGAGATGCATCATCTTTACCGGATGCATCATCTTTCTGATCCGCCTCAGGCTCAGTTGCGGTAGGTGCAGACGATTTTTTTTGTCCACCACCAAACAAACTACCTAACAGACCTTTTGGCTTGTCGTTAGTGTCGTTTGCAGCCGCTTTGCCACCAACTGGATCCGTGCGATTGATAACACCAGAAATAGTTGAGCGTTGAACTTTGACTTTTACGTCTTTCGCAATCTCGACCGTCAGTTCGGTTTCGTTGTCGACTTTTGTAACCGTTCCGATGATACCGCCACCAGTAACGACTTTGTCGCCACGACGAATACCCTCAAGGGTTTCGCGATGTTGCTTCATTTTCTTCTGCTGAGGCCTGATGAGCAAAAAATAGAATACAATAAAGATAAGAATGAGCGGGAGGAATGCCTGGAATGCATCGCCACCACCTGCTCCTGCTGCCTGCGCATATGCCGGTGAAATAAACATCGATTAAACTCCTCAAAACACGTTAGCCAAAGCTCTTTCGCTTAGGCTGTAAAAGCTGCCGGACTATACCGTTCATCGCCGGAGTTGCAACAGCTTCTGAGCCTAAATGCAATCATGCACGTCATCGTGATTGACGCCTCGCGATCACACGTTTACCTTCCGCGCCCATGATTGACCAAGACACCAAAGATTTGTTGGCAAGGATCGCGGGCGCACTTGAGCGCATGGCACCTGAGCCAGAGCCCGAAATCAGGATCACTGAGGCGGACGCCTTTGTCTGGCATGCCGGTGGCCAAAGGCTAGAGCCTGTACCCAACATAAATCGGGTTGATATCGCGCTATTGCAAGGCATTAGCCGCCAACAAGACCAGCTAATTGACAACACCAAGCGCTTTACCAACGGCTTCCCTGCCAACAACGCCTTATTGTGGGGCGCACGTGGCACGGGCAAGTCATCTTTGGTCAAAGCTGTACATGCGCTGATTAATAAAGAGAATCCTGGGTCGTTGGCGCTGATTGAAATACATCGCGAAGACATCCCTTCTCTGCCTACGCTATTAACTAAATTACGCAGTGAAGAGCGTCGCTGTCTGATATTCTGCGATGATCTCTCGTTTGATGGCGAAGATGAAGCGTATAAATCGCTTAAAGCTGTTCTAGATGGTGGTGTTGAAGGTCGTCCAGAGAACGTTATTTTCTATGCAACGTCGAACCGTCGCCACCTAATGCCACGCGATATGATCGAGAATGAACGTTCAAGTGCAATCAATCCTTCAGAAGCTACCGAAGAAAAAGTCTCACTTTCAGACCGGTTTGGTTTGTGGCTTGGATTCCACAACGTTGATCAGAATACCTATTTCGAAATTATCGAAGGGTATGCGAAGCATTACGGGTTGAATGACCCGTCTGTTGATTTACGCGCAGAGGCGAACGAATGGTCTGTGACACGCGGTGCACGTTCAGGCCGTGTGGCATGGCAGTATATACAGGACCTCGCCGGTCGCCTTGGCAAAACCCTAGACTAAACCTCAACTCGAGCGAGTTAAGTACTTCTTTGGATCTTGCGGGCGACGCCCTTTGCGGACTTCAAAATGCAGTTGTGGTCGCGAAACACTTCCAGATGAGCCGACAGTGGCGATCTTTTGGCCACGTTTGACCTTTTGGCCTCGCTGCACAATCAAGTCTTCATTATGTGCGTAGGCTGTCACATAGCCATCTGCGTGCTTGATCAGTAGCAAGTTTCCAAAGCCACGAATTTCATTTCCAGCATAGGCAACGACGCCGTTCTCAGCCGCACGAACGGGCGTTCCTCTGTTGGCTTTAATGTTGATACCATCGTTCCGGAGTCCGCCATCCTTAACGCCAAAACTTGAAAGCAATGGTCCCTTAACAGGCCATACGAACCCCTTTCCTGTCCGTGCAGGTGGTGGTGACACAGGCACAGAAGGTTTTCTGGGCGGAATAACAGCAATCTTTCCAGCAGAACTAACTGATACAGCAACTCGTTTTGTCGTTCTGGGTGGTGCAGCGGGCCGAACAACAGTTGGGGACGTCTTTGCCTTTGCCGCTAATCTTGGTGCTGGTCTAGCAGATGATGCCGCTTTGGCTGGGGCAGCCTTCGCAATAACTTCAGGGGCAGGAATAACCAATATCTCGCCCAACTTAATTGTGTAAGGCGCACCAATGTCATTCAAGCGTGCTAACTCATAAACACCTACATCAAATTTCTGTGCCACGGAATACAGCGTATCGCCTTCGGTGACTTTGTGCTGCGCACCGCGCGGCAACAGGATGCGTTGACCAACGCGCAGCAAATATGGCGCACGTAAATCGTTGGCACGAATGATTGCTGGTACAGGGACCCGGTGACGACGTGACAGCTCGTAAACCGTATCACCTCGGCCAACAGTCACTGCTGAGGCATTGACAAAAGATGGCGCACTCACACGGCTCGCATTCGGCCGTGAAACGTTTCCGGTCCTGCTTGCTTCAACTGCTCGAGATTGTTGTGAGGGCGTATTAATATCACGTGGCGGTGCAGAAGATGGGAACTGCACACCACCGCAACCAGCAATGCCCAACACGCCAATAACAACAATTGCACCTGCTTGCTTCACACCATTTCCTCGTCGCTGATAAGTGGTACAAATCGCACCAAACCTAAGTCTTCAGTTTCGATGTCATCTTCTGTCTTCCGAATTCGAAGCAAATGCTGATCACGTTCATTGAGACCAACGGGGACAACCATAATGCCACCGACGTCCAACTGAGATAACAACACATGCGGCACATCGATTGCCGCTGCGGTTACAATAATACGACTGAATGGTGCCTGCTCAGACCACCCCATGGATCCGTCACCACATCGTGTCACGACGTTCCGAAATTTCAGGACTTCAAAACGTTGCTCAGCTTCGAGGTGCAAAGGCTTATGGCGTTCGATCGTGTAAACACGTCGACATAGTGGCGCCAAGATCGCGGTTTGATATCCAGACCCGGTGCCAATTTCAAGAACTTTAACGCGATCATTAAGTTCCAATGCCTGCGTCATCGTCGCAACAACACTTGGTTGAGAAATAGTTTGGTGCTGACCTATTGGTAAAGGCGTGTTCTCGTAAGACCGATTACGAAAAGCCTCAGGCACAAACAATTCACGCGGGGTCGCATACATTGTCGCAAGCACAGCTTCGTCTGTGATGCCGTCATTAATCAACGCAGCGCGCAGCGTATCCGCATCACGCTTTTCGACAATCATTTCATTTTGCCTTTGAGTGTTTTGAGTATGGAACTGTGCGTTAGATCGAGCGCCAATGGCGTCACAGCAATAGCCCCATCGTTTACAGCCGCAAGATCACTGCCCTTAAGGAATTTCTGCTCATCGCGCTGCGGACCGATCCAAAAGTATTCATCTCCACGAGGATCAACGCCGCGCGTTAGCTCGCCACCAATCTTACGGCGACCCTGACGGCAAACTTCTATACCAGTCACTTTTGCCGCTGTCCGGTCTGGGAAGTTCACATTCATGAAAATTCCCTTAGGCCAGCCGGCACTCAGCAATTGCTTTAAAACTTTCGGCATCCAGGTCTTAGCCGTCGCCCACTTTACCTTATGGCGATCTTCATAGACCTGACTGAGAGCGATTGAAGGAATGCCTAACAAGGCCCCTTCCATCGCAGCCGCAACTGTGCCGGAATACGTAACGTCTTCACCTAGATTACCCCCTCTATTGATTCCAGATAAAATCAGATCAGGCGGACCGTCTTTCATCACTTCATTCACACCCAGCAGTACCGCATCTGTCGGCGTACCATCTACGGCGTAACGATGATCCGAAATGTGACGGATGCGCAGAGGTCTCCGTAATGTCAGCGAATGACTGGTTGCAGATTGTTCTGTTTCCGGTGCGACAACCCATAGCTCGCCAACCAAAGGTCGGATCGCATCTTCAAGGGTTTTCAAGCCGGGTGCATGAATGCCATCGTCATTCGATAAGAGCACACGTGCTTTCTTGAGATTCATACCTGCATCAGCCATTCGCTTTAAGTACCTTCAATCCGCCCATGTAGGGCTGTAACACATCTGGAATTTCTATAGAGCCATCCGCTTGCTGATAATTCTCAAGCACAGCGATTAGTGTCCTGCCAACAGCGAGGCCAGAGCCATTGAGGGTGTGAACGAACTGTGTCCCCTTCTCGCCTTTGATACGATATCGACCGTTCATACGGCGCGCCTGAAAATCACCGCATACAGAGCAACTTGAAATTTCACGGTAACGGTCTTGTCCTGGCAACCAGACCTCAATGTCATAGGTCTTGCGCGCACCCGCGCCCATATCACCAACGCATAACGTTACGGTGCGGAATGGAAGGCCAAGCTTGGTCAAAATATCCTCAGCACAGCTTGTCATACGTTCAAGCTCGTCCATGCTATTTTCTGGTTTGGTGACAGACACCATTTCAACTTTGGTGAATTGGTGTTGGCGGATCATACCACGGGTATCTCTACCCGCCGATCCTGCTTCTGAGCGGAAACACCAGGTCATCGCTGTGAAGCGCTTGGGAAGCTCCTCTTCATCAACAATATTATCTGCAATAATGTTGGTCAATGGAACTTCGGCTGTTGGGATAAGCCAGTACCCATCTGTTGTCTTGAATAGGTCTTCACCAAACTTTGGCAATTGCCCGGTGCCAAACATGGTCTTATCATTGACCAGAGCGGGAGGATTGATTTCGGTATAGCCGAACTCACCCGTATTGTGATCAAGCATATATGCAGCCAAAGCACGCTCCATGCGAGCTAGTCCACCCGAAAGCATCACGAACCTGGCGCCGGCAAGCTTTGCAGCGATTTCAAAATCCATCATACCTAAGCTCTCGCCAAGATCGACATGATCCTTCGGCGTGAAATCAAATGCACGAGGCTCACCGATGCGACGGACTTCAACGTTGCAGTCTTCGGTTTTACCGTCTGGCACTTCATCAAAAGGCAAGTTAGGCAAGCCGGCCAATGCATCAGTTAATTTCGTAGATGCTTCGGATGCCTCAGCCTCAATAGCAACCTGAGCGTCCTTAGATTGCGAGACCTGCGCCATCACATCTGACGCATCTTCACCTTTGGATTTCAGCATACCAATTTGCTTGGAAAGCGAATTGCGTTCTGTCTGGAGCTCTTGCGCACGCGTCTGCGCATCACGCCTTGCCGCATCAAGCGCCAGTATAGCCGGTGACTGCGGATCTAAGCCGCGTCTTGCCATACCTGCATCGAATTCATCCGGATTATCTCTGATCCACTTAATATCAAACATCGGGAATGATCAGTCCTTGTTGTCATGTCAATTGAGGGCGCCGTCGCCAATTGGCGAACATAGACACCCAAACCTGATATTGAGTTAACATGAAATCTCGCGTCGAACACCCGTTTCGTGAAGAAACATCGTCATCCGTGCTTTCACAAAACGGGCAAGCGGCCTAAACGGGAATCTACTCGATATAACACGAGCGTCGACATCCCCGCGAACGCGGGGACCCAGCATGTATATTCATAGAACTAGGTTCCCGCTTTCGCGGGAATAACGAGAGAAAATAATGCGCACTTTACCACAAGCTATTTAGCTTTTCGCCTCAACGCTGACGGAGGCCGATTATATAGATCTCGGAAAGCCGCATTGAACCAACACAAACTGGAAAATCCGGATTGAAAAGCGATCTCGGTAATGGGGAGTTTCGTGTCATTCAACAAACGTTTAGCGCGCTGCAACCGGAACGTCATCGCAGTTTACAAGGGGCTCGCCCCCATGTGACGCTGAAATAAACGGGATAACTGTCGCGCTCCCATCCCAAGCTTTATTGCCAGCGATTCTGTCGTACCATTGTCCAGCGCCCCCTCTTCGATTAAACAAAGTGCTCGTTCCACTGTCGTTTTCGTGCCCTTCCATGCCGGAGAGAACGGCGCCGTTTCAGGACGGCAGCGTAAACATGGGCGAAAGCCCGCTTGCTCAGCTGCGGCAGCACTTTGGTAATATGTAACATTTTTAGATAAAGGCTGCTTTACAGGGCATACCGGGCGGTGTAAATCTTAGCCGTTTTGACAGCCGTAAAGAACATCCCGTCAAATGCCGGGTCTCGCTGATACCTTGCTGTTTCGCATGTTTCAAAATCAAGCATGTCTCAATTTACGAAATTGCAACGGCAAGGTCGAGGCACCTCAGATGATGACGTTCGATTCTGGGGAGTCGTCATTCGCTCAATAACGCTATATCAAGAGTCTCAATTCTAGGAATTCATGATGCGCATGACGGCTCGAGATTGGTTACTGCTTTGGGTGCTCTCCGTTCTTTGGGGTGGCGCATTCTTTCGCTGCCGTTGCAGTTAAAGAGGTCCCACCCCTGACACTTGTCCTGTGCCGCGTTGGCATTGCCGCGCTCATTCTATTCGTCTTCATCAAATTCAAAGGAGAGCAGATTCCACTTGGCTGGTCATTCCTGTCGATATTCATGATGATGGGGTTCTTTAACAACCTCATCCCGTTCAGCCTTCTATTTTGGGCGCAGACAGCCATACCGAGCGGCTTGGCATCCATTCTCAATGCAACAACGCCGATCTTCTCCATCGTTGTTGCGCATTTCCTGTTATCTGATGAGAAGATGGCGGCCAACAAGATAGCTGGTGCTGTTCTTGGATTTGCAGGGGTCGCGGTATTGTTTAGCGGTGATGCGTTATCAGGGGTAAGCATATCAACACTTGGTATTCTCGCCTGCCTCGGCGCCGCATTATCTTATGGTTTCGCGAGTGTGTTTGGTCGACGTTACAGAACACTTGGGATCACCCCAGTATTGGTGCGTTGGGTCAATTATCAGCAACAACGATCATGATGATCCCGATTGTCATGTTCTTTGATCAACCATGGACACTGACAATGCCCGGCACTGAAACGATTGGGGCGATTGTATCCCTAGCTGTTGCATCGACAGCGCTCGCATATCTGATCTATTTCCGGGTGCTCGTGTCAGCGGGTGCCGTGAATGCAGCATTGGTCACCCTTCTCGTCCCGCTTACTGCGATTTTTTTGGGCACAGTATTTCTAGATGAGGAATTGGCAGTCCGACATTACGTCGGCATGGCCTTGATTTTGGTCGGATTAATTGCGGTTGATGGACGATTAATGGCACGTATTAGAAACAAACCTGCACATTAAGTCGCCGTCCCATCATCTTCTTCATCATCAAGGCGTTGGGCACGTTTCTTTTCTGTCATGCGCGCCGCAATGATTGAGATTTCGTAGAGAATAATAATAGGAATAGCCAAACCGATCTGACTAACCGGATCGGGAGGCGTCAAAATAGCTGCTGCAATAAATGCACAAACAATTGCGTACTTGCGCTTTGCAGCCAAACCGTCAGCCGTAACAAGGCCCGCCCGCGCCATTAGTGTCAGGACGACCGGCAATTCGAAGCTAATACCGAATGCAAAAATCAACCGCATCACCAACGAGAGATATTCGTTAACTTTGGCTTCCAATTGGATCGCTAATTGGTCATCACCACCAACTGTTTCGAAGCCAATAAAGAACTCCCATGCGACCGGAAGGACATAATAATAAACCAGCGCGCCACCAGAAAAGAACAAGATCGGCGTCGCGACAAGGAACGGCAAGAATGCCGACTTCTCATGCTTATAAAGACCGGGTGCGATGAACATCCAGATTTGCGCTGCGATGAATGGGAAACCAATAAACATCGCTGCAAAGAAAGACACTTTAACGTAAGTGAAGAAGGCTTCATGCAGCGCCGTAAAGATCAATCGACGTTCACGGCCACTCTCATAGAAGACATCAGCAAGGGGTTGGACTAAAAACCCGTAAATCTGAGCAGAGAAGTAAAAGCAGATCATAAACAAAATGACGAGCGCTATGACCGACCATAACAAGCGCGTCCGAAGTTCAATCAGATGCTCAAGCAACGGCATTTTTGACTGATCGCCAATATTGTCGTCTTTTGCCACCGCTAAGCGTCCTTCTTGTCTTGATCGTTGACGGACGCAGGCTCTTTTGCCTTCTCAGGCGGAGGCTCGGCAACTGTCTCTGGTTCAGGCGGTGTAAACGTCATCGCTTCGTTGGGGTCAGGAAGCCCTACCTTGGCATCATCTTCGGCCTTGGCGTCTTCTTCGACTTTATTAATATCTTTCGAGAAATCTTCCGTGGCATTGGTAAGATCGCCTTCAAAGCTACGCATGTCATTCATTTCACGCGAAAGGTCGCCATCAGGATCAATTGAATTTTCAATGGATTTGCGGAGATCACCACCCGTTTGGGCCTCAATCTCATTACGCATATCAGCAAGCTCGGTTTCGCGGACAATGTCGTCCAGGCCACCTTGGAAATCACGCGCCATGCCTTTGACCTTGCGGATAGCACCGGTCACAGTTTTTAAAGCACGCGGTAAATCCTTAGGGCCGACAACAATCAGCGCCGCAACCGCAACAAGGAATAATTCCTGCCAGCCGATATCGAACATGGCGGTTGACCTCATCAAACACTAAACGAAAATGCCGGCCCACATAGGAGCCGGCGATGAATCAGCTACCGGCGGCTTTGTCTTTTTCTTCACCGCGCGCAGCAACAGTTTCTGCTGCGTCTGAATCGAGCTTTTTCTTCTCGGTTGTATCAGATTCTTCTTCGGTCCCAGCGTCCTCTTCCTTCATGCCTTTTTTGAAGGATTTCAGACCTTTACCGAAATCGCCCATAAGACGAGAGATTTTACCGCCACCACCAAAGAGCACCAAGACTACCACTAGAACGATAAGCCAATGCCAAATACTAAACGCGCCCATATGAAACTATCCCATTCGCTGTCTTATAAAATTTTCTATTGCCCAGTGCCGTTTTATCCAACAGCGCATTCCTTTTGAAACATGACAACGGCGCCCTTAAGCGCCGTCCCCTCCTGAGAGCCGTAGATTTGCGGTTAAGCCCCGATATTGCAAGGTTTTTATCGCTAAGCCAGTGCAATAGCAGTGTTGTACAGATCAGAGGTAAAAACAGTTACCCACGTCTATCATCAGGATCAAGCGGCTCGGCAGGTTCTTCATTAACCTCGCTCAATGCATCCTTGGGCAGAGTGTCCTCTTCATCACCGGTTTCATCGTCTTCTTCGTTCACGCCGAACATGTCCGCCGTGGCGCGGTAAGCATTGATTGCAGGCGATGCGTCAATCAAGCCAGCAGCCTTCAATTCGTCGACGCCAGGGAGCTCACGGATCGTCTCGAGACCAAAGTGATCAAGGAACGAGTCCGTTGTTCCCCATTGCAAAGGACGTCCAGGTGTCTGACGACGTCCACGAGGTTTGATCCATTCTTCCTCCATCAGCACGTCGAGCGTACCTTTGGAAATACTCACACCACGAATTTCCTCGATCTCAGCACGCGTTACAGGTTGGTGATACCCAACAATAGCAAGTGTTTCGATCGCTGCGCGGCTGAGTTTACGGGCAACTTCAACTTCTTTATTCAGGTAATCCGCTAATTCAGGAGATGTCCGGAATGCCCACGATGCCCCTGATCGTACAAGATTGACGCCACGATCCGCATAAATCAGACGCAGCGCCTTAAGCAGACCTTTAATATCCGCGTCCTCTGGTAACCGGTTCGCAAGAACGCGCTCAGTCAACGGTTCAGCAGATGCAAAGAGCAAAGCCTCCATGATCTTGAGATACTTATTCCAGGTCTCAGGATCGACGGTTGGCTCGTCGTCACCAGTGGCCTCAAAAGCGTCATCACCGTCTACATCATCGGCTTCAGCCTCAACGACCTCTTCGGTGTCATCAGCGTCCACATCAGCAGCTTCTGTCATACCCTCAGCTTCAGCCACTTCCATCTCGGCAGCTTCTTCTGTTTCCGTTTCGTGTGCAGCGGCTTCAGCTAATTCATCATCGTTCGCGTGTTCGACCATAGATGGTTCCATTAGTTATTCAGGCTCAGTAGAGGCCCTTGAATGTTGTTGTCCTTGTAAGAAGATAGGGCCAAACGATCCCGATTGACGGATCGAAACCTTACCTTCTTTCGCCATTTCCAAGCTTGCCGCAAACGTCGATGCCACGGCCGACCTTGTCAGCAACGCGCCCTTTAGATCATCTGGTAAAAACGACCAAAGGTTTTGCCAATCGGGCGTTCCACCAACCAACCTGCGCAACCGCATCAAGGCATCTTCAACTGTATAAATTTCGAAGACTTCGATTTGCATCGGCTCATGTGCATTTTTACGGCGTTGTTGATCACCATAGGCTTTCAACAGGTCGTACAACGTCGCATCAAGAATTTCGACTTCACGTGGTTTGAAGCGCTCGGGTTGTCCGCGCCCCATGAAATCCCTGCCGAGACGCAGGCGGTCGATAAGGGCTTGTCCAGAATTCTGCATCGCCTGCAAACGGCGTAATTGGTATTGCAGCGCCGAGGCCATCTCTTCGCCGCTTGGCTCTTCTTCGGTGGTCATATCAGGGAGCAGCAAGCGAGACTTCAAGAAGGCAAGCCAAGCCGCCATCACGAGGTAATCAGCAGCTAATTCAAGGTTATGCTTTCTGGCTTCTGCAACAAAGCCTAGATATTGATCGGCAAGCTGTAAGATTGAGATATGGACGAGATCAACCTTTTGATCTCGTGCCAGCTGCAATAACACATCAATCGGTCCTTCAAATCCATCAAGATCGACAACAAACGAGCCCACAACGGGGCCCGCATCGTCTTCAGTGTTGACGGGACTCAGGTCAAATTCTAAGATTTCGGCCATTACAGTCGGGTGCCTTTCATCAACCAAGCCCTACCAAGGCAAGTATCAGATCTTGGATATAGCTTGCCGGCGCGATGACTAGCCATCCAGAAACGTCTAAATCAAGCCCAATTATGCCACCGATCCACGGCAGTAAAAAGATGGCGCCAAGAATAATGAAAATACTGGTTCGTTCGAGCTTCACCAAATAACGCCCGATCGACCACGGTAACAAACCGACGGCGACCCGGCCACCATCTGAAGGCGGTATAGGTAACATATTAAATACTGCCAATAAGGCATTGATCCACAATGCATTTCCAAGATTATAGGCCACCCACTCGCGAACATCGCCGTCAAGATAGAACAAGCTATAAAATCCTGCCGCCGCAATCGTTGCCAAGATCAGGTTCATTGCTGGCCCAGCTGCAGCCACTAAAATCATATCCCGCCGCGGGCTATTGAGCCGACTAAAATTGACAGGAACGGGCTTTGCGAATCTGAACATCATCTTTCCCCCACTCGCCAGCAATAGCATGCATGGGATGATAATTGTGCCGTAAGGATCGATATGCCTGAGTGGATTGAATGAAACCCGTCCAAGCTCTTTGACTGTCGGGTCACCAAGTTTCATCGCGGCCCAGCCATGCGCCGCCTCGTGCAATGTGATCGCTAAAAGGATCGGTATCGCCCATACGGAGATCGTGTAACCAACAGTGATGTAATCAATATCCATAAACGTCCTTTAGGCGTGCTTAAGCCCAGTTTCGCCACTTGGCTGTCACGCGATCAAACATGACCTCAAGTGCATCGACATCAACATCAGATTTCGCAGGTTGATGGCTCTTCGCTTTTTTAAACCGCTCCAGAGCCTTCGCATCCAATTCAGGCAATTCTGCGGCGACAGTGATCATTTCGTTCAGCTCGCCATTACAATGCAAAACAGCGTCACATCCAGCATCGAGCGCACGGATAGAGTTTTCAGCAATACTGCCTGTTAGTGCCTTCATATTTACATCATCAGAAACCAAGAACCCCTGGAAGCCAATTTCATCACGAATAACGTCTGATATGACTGTCTTGGATAATGTCGCAGGTTGCTCAGCATCCAACGCTTCGTAAACAATATGCGCAGTCATGCCCCAGGGCGCGCCATTCAGGTTTTTAAACGGCGCAAAGTCGGTTTTACGCAAATCATCAATAGATGCGTCCACGCGGGGTAAGCTCAAGTGGCTATCCGCCATAGAACGCCCATGACCTGGAATATGTTTTATTACGGGCATGACCCCACCGAGCGCTAATCCTTCAATAACCGCTGCACCCAAAGTTGCGATGAGTTCGGGATCGTTCCCGAATGCACGGTTACCAATGATATCGTGCGCACCTAGTACGGGAACATCCAGTAACGGCAGGCAATTCACATCAATCCCTAGAGCAATCAGGTCTTCTGCAATCAATTGTGCATTGAGACGAGCGGCTTCGACGGCGACCGATAGATCTTCACCGGCGATCTTCGCAAACATGCCCTGAGCCGGGCGTTTTTTCCAATGTGGAGGGCCTAAGCGCTGAACCCGCCCCCCTTCCTGATCAATCATCACAGGCGCATCGTCTCTACCTACAGAGGCGCGTAATGCCTGAACCAATGATGCAACCTGGCCTGGAGACTTACAATTCCGCGCAAACAGGATAAACCCAAGAGGATTTGAGTCGACAAAAAAAGCCGTTTCTTCTGCCGTCAGGGTTAATCCTGAACACCCAAAGATAACCGCTTTTGGGATCGATTGAGTGACAGCAGGCATTAAGCGCCAGGCTTTACGACCAGGCAGCCGAGTTTACGTTGCTTTAAACGCTCGCAAAGAGCCTTTGCTGAGGCAGAATTGACCAACGGCCCTGCACGCAATCTGTAGAAAACACCTTTGGTGCCACCAAGATCAATGCGCATAACCTGTAAGTTCAACTCGCCCAGCAGGTCAATGTGTCGACGGCGTAGGCGATCCCATTCTGACCGCACTGCGCTCTCAGTTCGAGACGCTGCCAGCTGAACACGATATGACTTTTCAAGATCGGTCGTCGGCGCTGCTGGTACGGGCGTCGCACGAGCTGTCTGTGTTGCTTTCGGCTCAGGTGCCTTAGGTGGTGCGACAGCCTGTGGTGCCGCTTTAGGCACGGGTGGTGGCGCTGGTGCAGCGATAATGGGCGCTGGTGCAGGCGAAGCTGTGGCATTCTTCTGAGGTGCTGGTGCAGGCGCTGGTGGCGCCATCTTAGTAACATCCTCAGCGCTCGGCAGTGATGGTGTTAGGCGTACAGGCGCTGAAGGATTTACGTCGGCAGTACCGCGCGGCGCGTTTGCACTCGCCACTTCACTTGCTTTAGGTACGCTACGTTTAAGAACTTCATCAACGGCAACGGGCTTTTCAGGTGACGGCAGCAATCTCTCAACACGCGGCTGGGCACTCGACCCATCAACAACCCCATAGACGAGGCGGCCCTGGTTCGGCACTTGCATACCACCCGGGCTTTCTGGGCGAATTTTAATAGGTGCAGGGTCTACTGCAATAACAGGTACATCACTTTCCGCCGCACCAAACATAGTCATGACACGATCGCCGAAACCCATCCAAAGGCCGGCCAGCAAAATAACCACACAGACAAGTATACCAAGAACCTTGAGCGTTGATCCACCGCCACGCGCGGTATCTCCAACGTCATCATCTGGTTCGTTGTTCATTGGGTCGCTTGCCGACACTTTCATGCCAGAATCTGCGGACAGCGCCATCGTGCACACTCCTTGATCGTCAATCGGCAGTCACTCGCCGAATCGCTAGTATTATAGTATCTTTAAAGGTCGTGAGTAACAGGCGTATGCGCCTTCATGCAAGGGATTGCTGCCTAAACGGCCATCCCGGTCCAAATAGCAGGCCCATAAACGAATAGCACACATACAAAAACGGCACCGCAAACATGCGATGCCGTCTCTGATATCTAAGCCACTCGAAAACACGCGTCGAGTCGCAGGGCAAAATACCTTAAAATTCAGCCTGCTTAGTTACCAAACAGACCTTTAATTTTCTTCGTCGCATCATCAACGGTTCCAGAAGCCGCATCACCTGCAGCACCGGCACCCGACGTTACACCTTCAAGAGCCTTCTTGGCCTGGTCAGTTGCGCCCTTGGCAAGCCCATCCAGATCAAGCGTACCAATCGATGACGTAATACCTGTGGTCATGCTATCGATGACCTTTTGAATAACTTCAGCAGGTGTCGCCCCGCCTGAGTCCTTGCCAATGTCCGTCAATGTGATGGTTGGCAATTTGGACCCTATCTCTTTTCCACCAAGGAAATCAGCAGAAACAGCGACTTCACCGCCGGTAATGACTAATTTTTTTAATGATCACTTTCTTCTCTTCACCACCCGATGATGAAGGAGAGCCACCGGCACCAAATTTCTTAGCGTATGTATCGACGTTCTTTTGGATCGCATCAACATTAGCGTTCCCTTCGAAAAGCTCATACGTCACCTTTGGATTGGTGATCATCACAGATTTGATCAGGATCGTATCAGAATTGATGCTGGCAGGATCAATTTGCACAGCAATCGAGCCCAACTTAAACGCGCTCTCTGTAGCAAATCCATTTGGATTACCGACAATAAAACCGTTGAGCCCAGCTTTGCCCGATATAATATCAAGATCGACGCTATCTAATGAAACTGTAGCTTGCGTCGCATCAGAACCGTAATCTTCAATTGCCGCTTTGATAATGCTGCCCAGATTGGAAAACATAAAATAGCCACCAACAACAGCAAGCAAGACAACGACAGCCAAGCCAATAAGAATTTTCTTCATAATACTATCACCTAAACACCCCAAATTAACCCGAATTTGTAAACCGGATAATTATGCTGGCAACTGATGACGTCCAGAAATTTCTTGTGACAAATAGTGACGCTCTAGGACGTGCGAGATTGCAGATCAAAAAGGCGGCGATGCTCATCGAGCGCCAAACGGTCTGTCATATCCGCAATATAATCGCAGACAAGCTCAGCTGTCTCTCGTGATCCGGGTTTGCCTGCTTGCACCCGCCATTCTGTTGGCAGGCATTCAGGCTCAGCCAACAAGAGCTGAAAAAGGTCCTTAACGACCCGACGTCCCTTGGATGTCATACGGTTTAGCTTGTAATGACGGTACATATTCTCGAACAAAAACGATTTCAGCGCTTTGTCGTTGGCACGCATATTTTCTGAGAACTGTGCCACAGGCTCATTGAGTGCACGAATATCCGCCGCAGTAGCAGGCGAAGCGGCATCAATTCGTGACTGCGTCACTCGCAATAAATCCTGAACCATGGCACCAATCAGACGGCGCACGGACTCGTGGATGGTTCGGGACATGTCCAGATCGGGATAAAGCTTACGCACCTCATGGAACACCGGCCCGACCAAAGGCACATCCACCAGATCATCAATCGTGAACAACCCTGCCCTGAGACCGTCATCAATATCGTGGTTATTATAGGCAATATCGTCGGCAATCGCAGCAACCTGCGCCTCTGCGCTTGCATAGGTCGAAAGCTCAAGGTCCTGTGATGAGACATAATCGAGGATACCACGGGGGAGATCTTCTTCGCGCACACCCTCTTTCACCAAAGGACCATTGTGCTTCACGACACCCTCAAGCGTTTCCCATGTCAGGTTAAGCCCATCAAAATCAGCATAGCGTGCTTCAAGCTTGGTGACGACGCGAAGCGATTGCGCGTTATGATCAAACCCACCAAAAGGTGCCATCATCTCTTTTAAAGCATCTTCGCCAGCATGACCAAAAGGCGGATGACCTAAGTCATGGGCCAGTGCCAAGGTTTCGCCCAAGTCTTCGTTCAAACCCAGGTACCGACAAACGGACCGGGCGATCTGCGAGACCTCAAGACTATGGGTCAATCGGGTACGATATGAATCGCCCTCATGATTGACGAATACTTGAGTTTTATATTCAAGACGACGGAACGCTGCCGAGTGGATAATCCGGTCGCGGTCGCGCTGAAATGCCCCCCGCGTCTTGCTTTCAGGTTCATCATGTAAGCGGCCACGACTATCGGCCGAGCGACACGCATATGGTTTCATCGCCGGGCGCTCAACTGGCATTGGGTCTACGAGTAAAGTTTCATCCATCCCTCAACGTAACCGACGCCAAAGCGACGGGCAATGAAGGATAAAGGATAGTTACACAATAACTCTTTGGTTGTATTTTTAATATTTATATTATATAATAGTGCAAGATATTAGGTCATATTCCGAGCCGGAGCCGGGGCTGTCATGATAAAGTCGCTGGTTAGGACATAAATCACCGGAACCATTCCAACTATCAGAAGCTGCGCATAGGCGTGACTTTGACAGCATTGAAAGACGGCATCCCTGGACTTTGAAGTCCCTGCGCACGCCCTCAAACGTTGTGCTGATTTTCGAACATATCAGGCGTTTAAAAGAACAAGCACAGATATATCGTGAGCTTGAAGCTATGCCTTCAGTACCTTGGATAAAGGGAGTTGGAAAATTCGGACCTAAATACGAGAGCGACTACCTTACGCAGCGTATGTCAGACAGTCGCAAAATTGAGAGTGTAAATGATGCCCACCAGGAGCCGGGCAACACTGACGAACTAGATAACGACGTTTTTGAGAAAGAGATTGCGGATACCCCATGCCCTTTGGCGTGGGTAAGCCCGTGTTCGAAATCAGGTTCGTTCGAGGGGTGCGCCCGTGATGCGTGTCATCTCTTGAGCGATTGTTTTCATCGATAACTCAGGAGACCGAAATGATCGGTATGTTTAATCTCAATCAAACTCTGGCCAGCAATAGTGCGGCCGACCCAGACGACACATTGAATACCAAGCGCGCCCTTGGTTCGCTTGGATACTATGAAGCTCCCTCGTTTGGCATGACAGAATACCCTGACGAAGAACTTTTCAACGGCATCAAGACGTTTCAAAAAGATAATGGCCTGACCAAAGACGGTGTCATAAAACCTGCAGGAGAAACCGCAACCCAACTGGACAAAACATTGGCGGCAAGACGAACGGCCAATAATCCGTTGCGTACCGACAATCCGGATAACATAGAACAGGACGCCATAGCTTGGTCTGAGCCCTTTCCTAAAAAGCCGAAGGCATCAGCACCTGCACCTGCATCGGCATCAGCAAAGACCGCGTTCACCCCCCTGCCCCCGAAACCGTTGAAAAAAGCCGTTGGCCTCAAGCAGCCGAATCGTGTCGATGATGTTGGCACCGCGATTGGTTAACTTGTCGCAAAGGGCATTTATGCACTCCGGAACCGTCAACAGGATGCCGTGGTCAAAAATGTCGGGCTGGAGAATGCCATCAAGGTGTTTCAAACCCAGAACGCGTTGACCGTTGACGGGGTTATGAAACCGGGTGGCGAGACGGATACAGCATTGCGCCAATCCCTTGATGCCCGAGCACAACAGCTGACCTCCGAAACACTATGTGACCCCGGCCAAGACGACCCGGATGAGCCAACGACACCGCCCGACCCGGGTCAGGATGATCCAGAAGAACCAGATGATATCACGCCAAAACCACCGGGGGATCAGCATCCACCATAGAAACTGGAGAAACCGGGTGAGGACGATGGTAAGAAAAACCCCTATAGCGGTCCATGCGGGAGCTTGTATGCAAAACTTTATGCTGCCAGTCAGGCATTAAATGATGCCAATAGTGCATATTCCGAAGCAGAGCAAAATGTCAGGCTTACTGAAGAGAAAATTCAGGCTCTTAAAGATGAGTTCTTAATAGCCCAATCGGACAATATTAAACTCCCAGATCGCGCCAACAACGACACGTTCAAGAAGCCAGGTCAAAAACCTAAAGGTAAATCGAGCTCTAAAATTATTGATATAGCTGTGAACGTCATAAATCGGGGAGAAAA
>Ga0209308_10000246_pt1 | contig 52810 bp, 40 predicted proteins | sample COGITO_mtgs_1204_3_FD_184806 | JGI IMG/M metagenome (GOLD analysis project Ga0209308, IMG submission 184806) | Pelagic marine microbial communities from North Sea - COGITO_mtgs_120405 (SPAdes) (version 2) | ecosystem: Environmental > Aquatic > Marine > Epipelagic ... | reverse complement strand
CAACCGCTCCGCCTCCGCCTCCGCCTCCGCCGCCTCCGCCTCCGCCTAGGGCCATAAGGTTTTGTGGCGCTTCAGGAAGAACATTCGCGAGTTGCGCATTAAGGTTTCCTGGAGATTCGGGAAGAACTACCGGATCAGGCACAAGTAACGCGACCAGACTGGTTATTCTTGAGGGCTTGTTAAGCAAGACAGAATTGAGATTTTCAGGTTGACCAGGTAACTCGCCTAAATTTTCAGTTTGAAGGTTTAATGGAGCTTCGGGTAGCTGAATCGGTATCCAAGCTAGAAGGTTCCGAGGTGCTTCGGGGAGCACCTCCTCCACGGTAGCAACTAAATTGATAGGAGATTCGGGAAGTGCAAGCAATTCAGCCACTAAGTTTAAAGGAGCTTCAGGGAGCTCCTCCTCCAGTTCCGCAACTAAGTTTAAGGGGGCTTCTGGCGGTAAAAGTATTTCAGCAACTAGGTTTAAAGGCTCTTCTGGTAATTCGAACACCTCTGGGGTCTCAATCATTGCTGAATCCCTATCTACATAAGCAACCTTTATCATCCCTTCCTGATCTAAAAATAAGTCCCAATCAACGGTATTAAATTCCTGGCGCACAACATTTAACGCATGACGCATCGCGGGATCATTAGGATTGGTCAGATCCAAATCGAAAGGCCAATCTGGGTTAGTGCCTTCAAAAATACCAGTACCAAAATCCATCTGGCTAAGAACCATGCCCAGAGTAATATCGGAACCCAATTTTTCAAGAAACATGAACAGGCAACGCCAATAATCTCCCGGATCACACACAACCCAGTCGGCAGGGTTATAGTCGTTAAGATCAATCGTTCTTACTCTCTGTTGAAGTGCGTTTAGCTTGAGAGGAAAGGATATACACTTTGCAGCAACTCCAATACCACCCGTTACACACATAGGGCCAAACTCGCCCATCCTGTATTGAGGAGGAATTTCTCCAGGGTTCGATTTACTGCTCCGTATACTACCCCCGTGAAAATTGGGGCCCATAGGTTGAAAGAAAGGAAATTTTGCTCCGTGTTCGAACGGGTAAAGCCCGTAGCCTTGACCCTTGTAAGAAAGCCACCCCCAGTACTCGTCGTAATAGTTATGGGTCATTGCTTGGAGTTCAAGTTTATCTATGCCGTGCCTTTCGCAAGATAAAACCTCATCATCCTCAATTATAGCATCAGCTTCGCACTGATCGGAATACGAAATTGCGGCCGGCCAGACTCCACCCGTGGCCGTGCTTCTTTCATCAAAAAAGCCACCATTAACGTTATTATATGTTAAACCCTGATTAAGTGTACCCTCAATGTCACCTTTAGTTCCACCGTCTATGTGATATTGAGCACCGTCTATCCTCCACATCTTTCTATTAAAGGATTTTTGCAGCAAGGGTTTAGTTAATTGTAAAATCCAAGCATAGTCTTGGGCCATCGTAGCATTAATAATCTGGTGATCGCTCTCCATATCTTCGAAGACCTGCCACTGGGCGTCTTTAGCAGCTTTCGCTGCATCAAATGCGGCCTGGGCGTCCGCTTCGTTTTCTACAGCGTTGGCTAAATTATTTGTGGCAGTCTCAAGAGCTAGGAGTGTAGATGGATCGTTGCCATCCAAATTATTTTGAGCATTCGCGACCGCTTGCCTTCTTCCTTCAGCCGCAGCCGATGCATCCCTTAATTCAAGCTCCTTTTCCTCGAAGGTGTCGACCAGGTTATCCCAATTCTCTTTAGCCCCCGCTAAACTTCCATCCGTAGCTGCATTGGTTATTTCTTCTTTTTCGTCGAGCCTCTCATTGATCCGAGCCATCACCTCGTCAAAAATGTCTACCGGATTCCCAACGCCCGCAATCCCTGTACCAGTCCCAGCGGCTATAGCTTGTATCAGTTGATCCCTGGGGCTAGTTGAAATCCACTGACCAGTCTGCAAAGTACTTCCTAGTACTGCATCAAACATAGAGTCATTCCTAGTGTTCAGCCGTTCAAAAACATCAGCCGAAACTGTTAAATCGCCAGACCCAGGGGCTAATCCGTCAGTAGTAGTAAACAAATTGTCGACAGGTATGGTGTAGGTCTCAGTTTCTTTATTGTATATAGCTCTATTTGCAAAAGCACCGCTTTGCACCATCCCCTGAGGAGCATTTTCGTTGTAGTTGAGAGTACCCTGTGCGCTTACACCTAACATGTTCTGCAAGGTTGACTCGCGGGCCTCCCCTGAAAAGCTTATACAATTAGTCTCATCTGTAATCGAGGGAGTTGTTAGTGCTAAGTTAGAGACTACATCCCCTTCAGTTCTGTGCTCAAAAACATCATAGGGAACATTAGTCCTACAAAAGTCGGGAGTATATAGGGGGTGCCTGAAGGCAAAAACCTTTTTGAGGTTACCTTGTAGATCCGCCCACTCAGTGTCTTCTGGCTCAAAATCATCAGCGAATATAATACTTAAAGTTTTACACGCAGTAGTTCTATTATATCTAAGAGTCCTTTGCTCAGTAGTTCCAACAGTTGGTTCGAACACACCGGTAACATCCATTGGTACCGTTATAGGGTCATCTGAGAAATATTCATATACCCTAACGACAGAAGTCTCTCTAGGGTCGGCCGCGGCACCAGGAATCAAGCCATCCATACTGCCCCCTGTCTAATCGAGTTAGGCTGGTACCGTTACACTTGAAGAGTTGGAGTGAGGTCCTTCCCCAGCAGCATTAGTAGCCGTCACAGTGTAAATATACGAACCTTCTGGTACATCATCGGTACTGCCTGTAGAGGAAGCGGTATTAATAACGACTCCATTCCTGTATACAGTGTAAGAGTCCGCTTCGCCACCACCGTTGTCGGTACTAGGAGCGTCCCATGTAAGATTTATAATTGCCATGCTTTAAATATATTGAGGGGTTAGAGCGCTTTCAAGCGGATGTATATATCCAATACATTCCTGACTGCGGGTCGTAGGTTGCGAATGAGTTAGAAAGATCTACAGGGTGCTCTCGCTCCCATTGACCTTTAGCTTTCCAGTTTGCCTGTTCAGCATCTGCGTAACCCTTAAAATCTTCGGCCCCTCTTCTTGCAGCATCGTCTTTATAAATTTGGCCGTCGTGACCCATCCAAAAATGCTGGCTCCCGCTTTCTCCAGACACAACCTGAGAATTTACAGCACCCGAAAAATTCGTAGCGGGCACTTGTTCTACTCGGTAGCCCGTGTCTGCCTGATCCCCTTGAGGTGCGTACAGAAGATGGCAACCTTTATCAGTATGCACGACAACTTGATCCCCGCGAGTAGAGAGAGCCGTGATATGTGAAGCGTTACTTGACAGTATATCAATAGTGCTAAGCGAACCAGCGTACTCATTGGTGAGCTCAGTTGAATAAGGTGAGTCTCTAAAAGGAGCACTTAAACCAGCGGGCTCAGACATGTAAACTCTTAGGGGTAGATCAGGATTACCTGATGCAAAAATAGTTTTCTTTGGACCCTGGACATAGAACTTACAATTTGGAAACCTTGACCATTCCTGTGAGTAAATCCTCTCATCTGGAAATACTGCTGCTTGAACCATCGGTGGGCCCTTTCCTACAGCCACAGCTTCCATAGTCCCATCTCCAAGGGCGTAAAGCTGATTCCCGATAGGTGTGATTGCGGCTGCCTCCTCTATATATGCGGTCGGAGCTGCTACAGCGTAGTTCGCACCCAGGCTTACAATCGCAGTGTTCTCAGTACTGAATACCGCGAGATCGTGTATCTCATTTTCTCGACTGACATAAGCGATTGAATTACCCTGGCCATCATCAGAAGCCGTCATATGATTCTGAGTCGAATTAGAGAATAGGTCTACCTCCCCTAGTTTTTCCCAGACTGGCCCACTACGCAGTCCACCAGGTCCGTGCGGAACACAGCCCTCAACTACGCGCAGGCTTCCACGATCAGCATCATCGCGATGGGTTTCAATGCCAGTAAAAGCAGGTATGCGGAAGAATCTCACTCTTTATTTTTATCCTTATTCTTGTAGGGGAACAATCGGTTGAGTTTTTGTTGGCGCCTCTTGCAAGCACCACACTGCTTAATCCCTACGGCATTAGTAATTTTCTTAACGGTATCGCCAAGACCTTCTGATTTATTTTTATCGCTCATGAAAAACTTAGTTCGGCAGTGACCCCCGCAATCCCTGTTCCGACAAAAGTAGTAGGCATACCATTTGGTGTATTTGCCGACCCTCTTATACTCCAACCCATCGCGTTGTTACCACTCGCAGTCCACAATCCTGTATCCGCATTAAAGTTGACCACCATGCCCCCGCCCGCGTACCGACACTGGCCTGCCATAAAATTCGCCACGACTGTAGTTATTGTTCCGTCCTGTTCTTTAAAGGTGGCAGTCACCGAAGGGATACCAGGCTCACACGGATCAACGGGATCTTCATCGCAACAGCACGGAGTTTCAAACTTATAGGTAATAGGAGTCGCCGTTGCCATTGTTTCTTCTAGCACTGAACCTACGAGTAACCCGCACTCAAACGCTAATGTCTTCTTTCTAGGCGTAAGAGTAACAGTAATTTCCTGAGTATCTAAATCGCTTTCTGGATCACAAGCCCTCGTTATTTCCGCACTAGTACCCGCAGCCCAAAAAGAATCTAATACGGTTAGGTCGGTAGTCTTTGGGCAGAACGCTCCAATAACGGGAAGAAAAACTCTTGTGGGTGTATCCAAAGCAGTAACCGCAATCGGGCCTGGTACATCGAAAACATCAACCCCTTCTTCGACGATATCAACATCTGGGTCGATAGGATCTAGAGAGATAGCACTAAATTCTGTCGCTTCAGCACCTGGCGTCGGGATTACGCTAATAGAATCTGCGGCTATGGATCCACTACCTCCACCGCCACTCCCTACTACCGAGTTCATATTTAAGTCTCCACATACAGAAGAAGATAAAACTCCAGAGTCACCTGTAACAGTAGTCACCGTATTTGAAATCCGTAAAGTTTTCTGGATTAGTGATTGAGGTACAATGTTAAGAGTGCGAGTGGTAATCTCTTTTGTTAAAGCCTTTTGTGTCTCTGTGGAGCTTACCGATTTTAGATCTGCCCAGATCCCGTTACAAGCATCTCCTGGTGAACAGCGAGCTACAGTTGGATCTAGGGCTAAAAAAGTTGTGGTATCACCGGGAGTCGAATCGAGAGTTAGCCCAGATAAACTAGGCAACTCAACTGTAGTTGGGTCAGCGGGGTCACCTTCAGCAGTTCCGAAAAAGCCTATATTTGTAAGTGTTGCCGCAGCCTGAGAAACTGAAAGACTGCCAATCGCACTTGCGGTAGCACCTCCAGCGCCGACGCAAAAGTCTCCACCCTCTCCTGGTTCCGCTCCACAACCGCCCCAAACAATAAATTCACGAAATACTTTCTCGGTGTTTTCGTCTTCGTCAGTCTCAGCAACGGGAGGGTCGAGGTCGTCTTCTAGTTGCCATCCCGCTTCACCAAACTGTGCGTCTACAACTGCGCATAATGCATAAAAGGGACAACCCGAATCGAGAACCAAGATGTCGCCATGAGATACGTTTGGTCTTTTATCGTCTAGATCGATTGCTCGGGCTTGGCTTAAGATCTCAATCTTTGCCTTGGCGAGGGAAACGATCGGTTCGGGTTCTGGCTCACCTTCCGCAGCCTCCTCAGGCTTAAGCCAATGTACTATCACTTGTCTATGAGCCATATCGAAATCGAAGAAATCGGGCGGTTGCCCTTCGCTTTCAGCCTCTCCCCTTACGGCCTCAATATCTTGCTCAATCTGAGCAAGTCGTAGCTCTAGCTCATCATCCAACATAGGTCAAAACGATCTTCCATATTTTTTTTGAGCCGTGTGAAAAAATTGGCTTAATCGAATTGCCCATGGGAGCAGAGCCTCCACCTCCACCTAGTCTTACATAGGTGTGGCTAAAAGAGATAACACCCGCAGCTTTTATTATCTTTTGCTTCTGGAACATGGGCATTTCGGTAAAACCTTTATACGCCGCCATTGCTGCCTGTTTACTAGACTTTGGTAGAGCCGCATAAGCACCAGCCGCTCGACCGCCAGTAGAGTCAAATGAACCTTCAACTGCATCTTCAGTCGCATACTCATAGTCGAAAATTATTTGGTAGGGGATTTCATCAGCTACCTTTACATCATCACCGTTTTTATCTGGAAACTCAATTCCGTCCGTTGTATCTTGGACGTAGAACGCATTTGCAAATTGATGTTTAAAAGTAGAGGTTCTGTTGTTCCCATCAATGTGGGCTAAGTAAAAATCCATTGTGGTGGTAGGCTGAACTGAACCTGTGCCGTACCAGCTTGAAAGTGTAGTCCCAGGGTCATCGCCAACTACATATGAAATATAGCTGTACATAACTGTTGGACCTTGAGCTCCGTTAACACCAAAGGCGTATTTCCGGAGTCCATTTTCGTCAAAATGTATCATAGCGGGATTCTGAAAGCTTTTAGATCCACCCTTACCGTTACCCGCAGTCCAATGATCCAGGACTGGAGCTACCCACCCTACACTCCAGACATCTACTCCAGGATTTGAGGTATCAACTTGAGCGGTAGACCTCACCCACGAAACACTTAAATTATCAGCTCCAGCTGCTCCCGTCAAAGAATCGCTTAAGCTTACATTGTTAATCATGGGCATAGCTAAATTACCAGGCACATTTACCGAACGCCCAAAGATTGCTGTACCCCCACCATTATCGGTGTAGCTAACTGCTACAGGTTCTGTAGCGAGAACGACATTAGGTAGGTAATCCCACGGATCATTAGATTGACCGCCTACATTATTATGAGGGTGATTCCCCCATGCAGCAGCTCCGTAACCTTGTGCATGTTGAGATCGTAATACTGTATACTTACGATTTATTCTTTTAAAATCCCCTGACTCTGATGTACTTTCAGAAGAGAAAGTACTCCTGATTTGTACATACTCCCTCGTAAGATACGCTTTGTCTAAAGTGCTTGGTGCAGGCTCAATTTGTTGGGTTACTAAAAGATGATCCGTAAACTCTTCATCAGGAGTACCGACAGCAAGAAAAAGAGGGTTAACAGCTTTCTCAATTTCTATCTTGCACACCCTCGGACCTTCGACCACAAACTTTCGACTAAGGCGCTTAAACCCAAGAGCATTATCTTCGGAAATTTTAGGACGACCGAGGGGTCTTATAGTGAGATCCCTTGGCACTACCAGCCTCCCCTTTTAGATAATCTTAGCGAACCTTTATGCTTTTGAGGTGAGACGAGTTGCTTCAGTCTTTTCCGAGCTTCATCAGCCATGCGAGATAAGAACTCTTTGTTATCTCCATTATATCGCGGGTCAGACAAAACCTTACCTTGTGCGATCGGAAAAAGAATATCCCAAACTAGATCGGCAGGCATCCTAGGTTCGTCAGCATCAAGTTCAAGTTCGTCAGGTATAATGTTAGCGTATAGCTCTACATCATAAGCTTTATCGGGAACTGGATACAGAAATAACCGAGGAACAACTGATGCATCTGCACCCTGGTCTCGATTGTCGACATAGTACCAGATCGGTCTACCCTTCTCGACTTCGTTCTGTTTAAATTGCGGGAAGTTTAATCCCCTTCCTGAGGGAGCTCTAAAATCAGCAGAGAAAATAGATCGAGCTTTTATTTCAGCTTCAGGACCTGTCATCGGCGATAGGGGTCCCTCATCGACAAGTTCAGGAATCTTGTCGACAGAAACGACTTTTATCGACATATCGGCCCAGGCTTGGTCGGCTACAAAACTTAAAGTGAAACCTCGTTGGGCCCACATGGGTCGCTTACCATCGTAAGAGTTATAGCACTCTCGATAAGCTTGGTTTACGTAAATTCCGACTCTGTCTTGGTCTACAGGAGGCAGATCAGTAATATCATCGGCTCCAAACATGGTAGCCAATTGAGTCTTGAGAGAAAGGTAAGTAATCGAGGCCATACTCTCATACTAGGCTATTTAACGGCTTCTTCCACCGGTTGAGCTTTGGCCTTCTTTCGATCTTTAGCCTTCGGTATTGGATGCTCTTCCTCGGCCTCTATTTCTAATAACACGGAGAAGTGCATGTGCTTATATAACCGTCCTTGTGTACGAAATATGTCGTCCACTTCTTTCTGGTTTTTAGGTGTATATGCGTAGTACTTAACTTCGCGATCCCATATGAAGTTATACCTCACTTGAGACATGCCTTTGACATTAATAGCTGGAACAGTTCCAACCTGATTTTTCTTACCTAGTATTATTATTTTCATATTAAAAAATAGACCTCCTCCCGATACTCAGGAGGAGGTCTAAGGGTTGATTAATGGAGGGGAAAATCCACTATTGGGTCAAATTAAGACCTGGAACTTGACGAGTAACCTCGATAAGTTGTACCGAAGGAATTCTACCACGAGTATCCACGCGAGGAGCCATTCCGTAAACGGACTGAACACCTACTGCGGACAAGTGAGCTTCGTTGCCAGATGTCGCAAAATCATCGTAATGATAAATGCTTTCACCGTAGATTTTTCCTTTGGCGAAGTACATTGCGTCTTTACCCATTGCCAAGCAGTAACCGATCGGAGTTCCGATGTCATTGCACTGTACAAACTGGGATCCAGCTGCAAAAGCATTACCAACTTTAACGTTGCCAAGTAGTCCACCGTCACCGTTTACGCGGGTCAAAGTAACACTACCAAATCCAGCTGCAATGTTTGCAGAAGTGTACTCATAAAGAGCGACAGTTCCGTCAGCAGAATCAATACCGAGCATGTTAAATGTGCCGTTATCAGGAGTTATTGAAGCGGATCCTCCACCAGGAAGGTTAATATTCGCTCCACGGAAGTTAGCGATGTAATCTCCGTCAGCTCCTCCAATACCGTTAGTCGCATCTAAGATGGGATCAAAAGTATAGAATGTTGGAAGTAAGGGAGAACCCTGACGACCACGAGCTGTGTCGATGAGAACATTATGGTTTGCAATGATGTTGTTGTCCCATTTTGCATAAGAACCGCTGAACAACTTATTGTTATCTCCTCTGGAATCAGCCTGAAGGATAGCTTCTAAGTAATCGGGGTCAGAACGCAATGAGCGTAAGCAAGCATCTGGAGCAAAGAACAGATAACCAGGAATTTCCTGATTGATATCTCCACCAGTATTCATTGGCTCAGCACCGTTAGCAATAAGAGCTTGTTTAGCCTCTTGAATGATATCGACTGAGAATGGATCTGTGTAAAGAAGTTCGTTATTAGCACCTGTTCCATAACCGGCCAATACGTTACTTCCGACTGTATGCTTTAAGCAGATTTGACGAAGAGCAAACTGAAGTTGGTCTTGTTCTGTACGAGCCATCCATTCGGACATGACTTCAGCCGAAAGCTGGTCAATAGTCTTACCTGTGAATCTCATGAGTTTAAGAACTTGAGTCCAGGATACAGCGTGACGAACGAGGTCAACTTCTACGGAGAATGTTCCGAAATCAAGATTGTCAGTACTGTTCTTGAGAATTTCTTCTCCACGAACACCCTGTCCTCTGATTGGAGCAACTGTAGTAAAAGTTACTTTATCTGATCCGCCTGCGCTAAGATCGCGTTTTTCTGTTATAGGTTTACCGCTTCCTTCTCCGCCGATGAACTTGTCGAATACGTTTTTTTCCCTAGCATCGCGTGTAACGAGCTCGGACCAAAGACGTGAACGCAAATCGGAATTTCCGTCTCCTTGAAGTAAATCAGCATATGATGATATGCGGGGTGATACCAAATCGACATTATTTGCAACGTTGTTGCCTAATGGATCGTTTGGTGGGGCTGTGAAGTTTTTAATAGCCATTGTTTTTTTGTTTTAAGGTTTGTTTAAGTACCTCGACTAACTACCTTCCGGGCGTTGCGACATTTCCTTGTCCGAGTAATTTATAAAGATCAGCATTACTCATCTGTCCCATGTCATTTAGAAGCCCTTCGGATGTAGCCGAAGTGTGTACAGGTTGTGCCGTTTGTCCTGTCGTCAAAACTTTGGCTTGAGTTCCCATTTGCGGCTGCTGGGGTTGAGGTGCGACAGCAACTTGCTGCTGCACAGGTGCAGGCGTAAATGAGGCAAATTCATTTGCTAAAAGCTCAGGCCATCGAGGTGAATCGAAGACTGGGGCGTAGTCGGGATTAGATTGAGCCTGTGTTATGTAGTCATCAAATTGCCTGCGATAGACTGACGCCTTATCTTGCAAAGTGGGGTACATTTCATAGACTCTATTTCTACTGTCCACCGCTTTGGAACGGTGGGTCTGATGAGCTTGTTGCTCCTGGGCCTCTTCCATGCGCTCTTTACGATTCGCTAAAGTCTGCAACTCGAGTTCCTTTTTCATGATTTGGCGTTGTAATCTCAACGCTTCTGTCGTTTCCAATTCTTCGGCTGCGGTCTCTACCTTACCTTCAAGCTCTTCTATAGAAGCTGCCAGTTCTGCAACTTGTCCATCAATGCCGCTGGCCGGATCGGGCAAAGGCGCCTCGACTTCCTGTGGCTGTTGATAAATACTCTGAGGAGCGGCGTTAACGTCTTGCCCGTAGATTACTCGAGAAGCATCGACAAAAGATCCACTAAAGCCTTCAGATCTGTAGAGATCTATGACTTGTTGATCGAGCTCGTTACGAGGACGAATCCTACGTTTTCCAAGCTTATCTTCTTCCGACTCTAGACTCTCGACTTCTGCTTCTGGGCTTAAAACCTCAGGCTCAGGGCTTTCGAGAGACGGCTCTTCAGCTACGGTCTCTGGCGTTGTACCAAGAGCATTGCGAATGTCTTCAGAAGAAGCACTCTCAACACTCAACTCATCTGTTTGCGGGGATTCAACCTCCGCAGTAATAGTTTCCATACTGCGAAGATAGACTTTCGGCTACTCTGGCGTAACCGGTTGTAAAGCTTTACCCGTAGGTGCCAGGTTTCTTTTTATCTTTTACTTTTTCAGCCTCACCTTTTTGCTGCTGCATAATTTCCACAGCGCATTTACCCTTAAATAGGTCTTTGCAAATTGTTGGTGATGGGCAGGTTGTTCCACAAGCTTTTTTCTCTTTTTTTACTTTATCGTCTTCCATGATTAGAATTTGTAGTCGTAGTGCTTAAGATCTTTCCAATGATATTTCTCAATTAGTTCTTTAGATCTCCCTGTGTAATATTGTTGGTAGCTTCCGCGTTCAGATTTATTAGTATGAGGCAGTTCCATTTTAGGAATGCCTATCTCAGAACATACTTTATCGAAGTCGTCCTGAAAGTGTTCGAATTTAACTATGTTATCGATAAGTCGTAGCATATTCCACTGGTTGTCGATTGCGGTTGTGAAGTGCCAGTTTGTTTCCTGATAACGCCTCCATTCGGGGAAGTCTGTGATAAAAGCTATCCAATCTTCAAAGTTGTCTCGCCCAAACATCACCAGATCTTTTTTCAGTCTCCAGAAATAATACGACACCATTCGGTCAAAAGGGTTTCGAACCGAGCCGAATCGGTAGTAGTCAGACCACTGGGGAGTCCAGTAGAAGTCCGCGTATTTATGCTTATGCTCTACATCTCTTACATCTGCCTCGTCATCGAAAAGTTTTTCGATACTAGTCCCACCAGTTTTCGGTGGATGTATATAGATAAATTTGTGTTTATTACTAATCATAAAATATGAACGACAGGTCCGTTGGGGTCGGGCTCGGGCTCTAGATCTATCTTTGGTATATCAGTACCAAAATCACCAATAGTAACATCTAAGTTCGTGTGATACACATTAAGCTGGTTAGTCGAGTATGCGGAATCAATTGCATATACAAAGTCCCTATCTAGATACTCAAGAATTTCATTAGCTCTTGCGCCGTTACAAATTGAAAAGTGGGCTCCACCATAACGTCCGTGGCTGTACTTATCGGCGTATTTTGACTCGTTGTGGCACGAAGTGAACTTAGAGAGATCCATGTGATTTTTCCCTTCATCATTCCAAATATTTCGTATCATGTGCCAGTCATCGGGTACATGCCTCTCCATAAACAGCCGGTCTATTTTCATGATAGTTGAGACGCTTATAGCAGCATCATCCTCAACTATGACATAAACCCCCTCACCTTTATTCGCTGCCCAATGGGAGTGTATATGGCGCTGAGATAGGTAAACCCCGTATATACCAAACGCCCTTGGGAGAGTAGCCTCAGCATCCAGATATTTTTTTATTCTAGGTATAGATCGAGCATAATATTTTTGATATTTACCCTCAGTAATTTCTTTATGCGTAGGTCGAATTGCGGGATATCGAGTGACTGGAGCCCCTAATACGGGCAGGGTATTCTCCATATTAATCTTACGGTCATTTCGGTAGTCTAGGTTTACGTAGAAGACTTGAGATATCACTAATTAATCTTTCTTTTTAAGGGCTTGTTTCAGTTTAACGACCATGTACGCAGTTGTTGCGACACCGCACAGTATTGCGACTATATCGCTGTATTGACCTAGGGATATTGTAGCGAGAGTTCCTGACCATCCTATAAACATATTTGCATCATTCATTTTTTATTGTTGTTAAGTTTTTTTACGAAATATCGACCATACCAAAAGTGAAATACAAAATATATCAGAGTTACGAAACCTCCTAGTTTTAGTAAGTCGTAGACACCCTCTATGGTTTTACCAAACCAACCTTTTTGTTCGTCTAAAAGCTTAAGGACATCTCCTTTTGAAAGCTCTTCAACTTTTTCCTCTAGCTCTTCTACCTCCTTCTCGGACTTAAGCATATGGCCTACAGCGTTCCCTCCAAAAGCTCCAACTGCGGCTCCACCTGGACCACCTAAAAGGGCACCTCCCGATCCACCTATCGTAGCGCCCGCAATTGGGTAGATCGATTTTACGCTGCACGAGGACAGGCTAAGAAGTATTGTGGCTGCTAATATTCGCATAAAAAAGGGGGTCAGAGGATTATCCTCCGACCCCCGGTTTTTAAGATTTATTCTTTAAGGATTAGGCGCCGTTCAACGCAGTGCTGAAATCAGAAGCTGTTCCGAGATCTGCAACTTTAGTGAAGATCGTATTAACCGAATCAGTACCTAAGAATAGGTCAGAAGCCTGCATAGGCACATAGCTCATGGACGAATCAGTTCCGTCAATGTCGCTAGTAGCAGCAGTAGCCGAAGTCGATACAGCACGGAAGCGATCAATGCCTTCGTCCCATACAAATCCGACGTTGTTTTGGCTTGAACCACGCTCAACGATAAATCCGCTATCGTTAGAAGCATTAGCAGCGACAGAAGCACCAGCAGAGATACTCATAATGCTATCTTTAACAATAACGTTATCTGTATCAATAGTTGTAGTTGTTCCGTTAACAGTTAAGTTAGTGAAAGTTCCGTTAGCACCAGTAACATTTCCGCTAAAATTAGCAGAGTTACCGTCAGCAGCAAGCGAACCGGCTTTGGTTTCGAGGTTTGATACGCTGCCGTTTATAACAGCACGAGCACTAGAATCAACAGCTTGAGCAGCAGAGATTTCGCCCTGAAGACTAGATTCTAAAGCAGTACGAGCAGCCGAATCAACAGCTTGAGCAACAGCAATCTCACCCTGAAGGCTAGATTCTAAAGCAGTACGAGCAGCCGAATCAACAGAAGAAGCTGAGGTAACAGCAGAAGAGATTTCGCCCTGAAGGCTAGATTCTAAAGCAGTACGAGCAGCGGAATCAACAGCTTGAGCAGCAGTAACAGCAGAAGAGATTTCGCCCTGAAGGCTAGATTCTAAAGCAGTACGAGCAGCAGAATCAACAGCTTGAGCAGAAGAGATTTCGCCCTGAAGGCTAGATTCTAAAGCAGTACGAGCAGCGGAATCAACAGCTTGAGCAGCAGTAATAGCGAGATTTAAGGTGTTAACTTCGGATGCGATCTTACCTTTGATGGCGGCACCGAGTTGTTGGAATAAGTTATCTGACATATTTTTGTTTTTTTTAGGTTATAATTTGAGGCTAAGCCTCTTGGTTACTACTCATACTCCTATTTTTAGCAGTCTTTATCAATCGGTTGCAGGCGCTTTACATCCGGTGGATTAAAACGCTTAAGACCGTTACTAATCGTTTATGGTGAACATCGAAAATGATTATATATCCCCCAGACAGATACGCGATAAAATGGATGTAAGCGCCGGAACTGTGCGGCGTTGGGCTAAATTATACGGTTGGGAGCGGAAAGTTATAAACGCAAGGGTAATACGGTATGGGGTTACCGAGGTAGAAAATAGTTTAGGAGTAAAGTTTATATGACTTTATTAGAAACTCTCGGAAGTTTAGTTAAAACTTTTGTCGAGTCAAAACAGGGGGTAGCACGTATTTTAGATACTGAGTCGAACATAGTAGCCCTTGACTCTGAAGCGGAAGGAACGCTGGCTTATTCAACAGATACTGAAAAATTACTAATTCACACAGGGGAGGGAACATGGAAAACAATTTAAACTCCATATTCATGTGTACTCCGACTACAGGGGAAGTAGATATGGCTTTTCACTTAAGCACCGTGGAGCTTGCTACAGATTGCAGCAACAAAGGGATTCTCTTTAAGCATGACATGGTGATGGGAAGCATTCTTCCGCAGAACCGAAACATATGCGTGTCTAACTTTTTAAACGATCGTCGCTTCGATAATTTACTATTCGTAGATTCCGATGTGAGGTTTGATCCTCAGACAGCACATGCTTTACTCAATAGCCCCTATGATGTTGCTTTCGCCCCCTACCCTGTTAAGCAACACTTTTGGCGTAAGAGCCAAACTGCGCTTACCAATGGCGCCGAATGCCACCAGCAAACCTTAGGTAATAGGTACACTATATCTAGGGTTAAAGATTCAAAAATCATAGACGATAGCTGGATTGAAGCCAATCACGGCACCACAGGTTTTATGATGATAAGGCGACATGTGCTTGAAAAAATAGCTAAAGCTAAGCCCAACCTTCGTATAGATAAATCTATACTGACAAATGCGGGGAGGCAAAAGTACATGAACCTGTATAACTTCTTCGACTTCAAGTTTAACCCAAAGACTGGCGAGTACACAGGAGAGGACTTTAATTTCTGTAAAATGTGGAGACGCCTCGGCGGTAAAATCCACGCCTACACTAAAGACTATTTAGCCCACTGCGGTAGGTTTGAATATACAGGCCGCTACTACGACGAGTTTGCCTACGACTTTAGCGAAAAAGACAGAACCCACTTAGCGGACTGATTAAACACGTGCCCTCTTAAGTCTTCGGGGATCGAAGATTCAGCTCTTCTTAAAGCAGCCTGAGCCGTATCAATAACAACTAGTAGATCGGTGATAGTAGATTGGGCCTGGTTTAACTCGCGCCTAAGCTGGAGTGTTTCAATTGGGGGTGGTATAGAATCACTCATCATCCCATGCCGACAGAAAAGCATCTATACTGAGGCTCTCTTCAACTTCGCTAAAAGTGTCAAAACTTGAACTCGCTCCTTGGGTAATTCCCTGGACTGCGTTAGTGTTATTTTCAATAGCCGAAGTCAAGTCCTGAAGGTCTTCTTTCGCCACAAACAAATCTGAGATTCTACCTACAGAGCTGTTGTAGCTAGTTACCGTGTTTGGGTCGTCGCTTTCTCCCGCACTGTTAAATACTTTTAAGTCGCCCATTATCGTTTCCTTTTCAGTTTAAAAAACTCGGGGGATTCTACCTTCCGGTTTTTTACTTCAATTTTAAGTATTTTTTCCGCAAGAGCCATCGGCGATACCCCCTCAAGACTGTTAATGACAGCTTTGAGGGCAAGGGTCTCCTCTTGATTGGTATCCCTATCAAGCATCTTCCCGAGCATACGTGCTCTTTCTTTTTGAAAACGTTTTTCAAGTAAGATAAAAGATTCATCGGTAGTTAGACGTTTAATGTCTGCGAGCTGGTCGAAAACAATTATGTCAGACATTATACTGAATAGGGTCCAATTTGAGTGCACTCGCCATACCCACCTGAATTGTAGCCGATAACCCCGTAGGTGTGATCACCCGAGGGAACATTTTTATCCTCTACAAAACACCTGGTGTGAAGAAAATCGGTTATGGTGCCGACCTTATGACCATCAAGAAAATCCTGTTTGTAATACGCAGGGGGCGGTCCTCCGGCAGGGGGTCCATATCCAAGGTTTGGAGGTAAGGATTCGTATGCAGAGAATACCGGCACTGGCTCGGATCCGTCTCCCGCAATTAGCTCGGCATCGATTCCAGTTTGATACATATTATGACTCGCAATCTGAACCGAAGCTAGATCGCCCATCGTTAGCATAGACAAGGTATCGTGCACAAAGTAGATATCGGGGCTGGTCCCATCCCAGTGATTAATTGAGGGGTCGCTGCCCATATTCGTTCCGGACTCAATTACAAGCCTGTTGTAAGTCTCCCAGTGATCTGTGATAGTTACCTTAACTGTGCTAAAGCCCGAGGTTATCTCGAAGTATTTTTCAGGCACCTCTTCTAGCTGGGCGGTTACGCGAAATACTCGTATGCCGCTAAAGTCGGAAGTCGAAGAAGGGGGATCCCAAGTTATTTTATGATTCATATTATTTTAAATTGTTAAACATTATGCATTTACCTGTACCCAAAGGCCGGCCGATGCAGACAGCCCATAGTTGGTGTAGAACTGTACCTTTGTGTAATACTTTGCGGGGATACCCTGATGGACTGGAAATGATGAATAATCGGGGTTCACCTTGAGGACAACATTGTCGCCTACCACCTCAAACTCTGTTGTTGCTCCTCCTTCAAGCCTAAACCTCGGCGTATGAGTAGTAGTAGCTAAAACTTCAGGGTTTTGCACGTAATCCAAGGCATTGAAAACTATTTGTCCACCTCCTGAGTTATCATCAACGTAAACGGTAGGTATATAAATGCCGTGAGTCGGGTTTAATATAACGTTTGGTATGTTTGGATCGGGGTCAATAGCATCATCAATTGTGTCTGCGTCTGCATCTACTCCAGAAATAAGAGGGTCACTAGGTTGGGAGTCGTCGAGGTCAATAACTCCATCGCCGTCGGAATCCACAGGAGTGAGACTTATATTCGCCATATACACTCTAACACCTGAACTTCGATTTCCATCAGCATCTATAGCATATATTCTCGCGAGTCCACTTTGACCGCCGCCTGTCTTAGGCCAGCTCCAATTTGGATCTGTTGTAGAGTAAGTTGTGCTTTTAAGGAGGGTATTATTAGTCCAGCCTCTCCCATAGTGATCGTATACGTAATCGTTCACATCGATTTCGTAACCCGCAGCTGCCGGAGCTGCGCCCCAAGTAAATGTCATCGTACTAGCAAAAGGATTAAAGACATGATATATAGTGGGAGTATCCTGCCCTGGTTGTGAGAAACCGTTAGAGCCTATAGTACCGGTTACCGGACCAAACACAGGGGTGTTATCTACAACGGCCGTATAGACTCTAACTGGTGAACTTACATTCCCAGCAGCATCTACCGAACTTATTCTTAGGACGGCCGATTGCCCGCCGCCTGTCTTAGGCAAATTAAAAGTAGGAGCAGTTACATTGTAGACTTCTTCCCCCAATGAAACGCTATTGTTCCAGCTATTGCCTGTGTGCAAGTATTCGTAACCATTTACACTAACATGGTAACTGACAGCCCCAGGCTCGGCGTTCCAGCTAAATGTGAACTCTGCTGAACTTGCCATGTCGAAAACCTCATACATTCTGGTAGTTCCCTGTCCCTGTTGAGTAGTACCGTTAGAAGTTATACCACCTTGTATTGGCCCAGCTGGCGTAACAGATTTACTTGGATCATTTGGAAATACGTCTACTGCATCCGCCACTCCGTCATTATCGGAGTCAACTCCTACAAAAGTTATAGTTACGTGAGTGTCGTCAATTCGATCAACAACAAACCCATCCATTGTTATGTGGATACCATCTTGATCCCATGTTCCGACATCAATAGCTTCTGCTTGCGACATTTGGTCTGTGGTACCTGTATACATCGTTACTTTATTACCCACATTAACTATTCCAAACCATATGTTTTTATCATCAGTAAAGTTTCTGTAGTAACCTCTTGACCACTCTGTGCCATCGTTTAGCCAAAGTTCGCTGTTAGTTGGGAACGCAGTGAGAGTCTGCGGCGATCCGTCCCATTCTCCGGTCGTGCCAAATGGAATAGGCCCTACTTGGTCATTCAAAGTTAAGTTTGCTGATCTGTCGGGATCATTTGGGAATAGGTCAGAGTTATCTCCGACTCCGTCTCCATCTGAGTCAGTCTGTTCGTCTGGGTTAAGTGGGAGATCGTCAGCATTATCTCCGACTCCGTCTCCATCTGAATCGGCAGATTCACTCGCATCCTTTGGTAAAAAGTCATCGACATCGGGTGTTCCATCACCGTCGTCATCTGTGTCAGCATTGTCGCCTATTCCATCCCCATCTGTGTCCTGGTATTCAAGTGGGTCGTTTGGAAATGCGTCGTCATAATCACTAATTGCATCACCGTCAGAATCTTGTACTTTAGTAATATCGTAACTGAGGTTGAAGGTGCTAATGTATCCCTGACCGCTCAAGTCGCCCGCAAGGAATCCGTAATTACTGAGTGAGAATCCGTTTACAAATTGCTGAGTGCTTGAGTCATAGACTTTTCTATACCCAACTTTATTTCCATTTCGGACTTGAAGGACTAAATCTCCATTATATATGTGGACGTAAAACCCTGCACTTTGCCCATCATCTGAAGTGGCAAGTGAATATTCAAAACCATTAATAAAGTAATTATCCAGGCCTGGGATCGTAACTCGGTTACTCTCTGCCTCAGCAAGATCACTCCAACCTCTCCCAAGATCAAATGTACCCAAATCCTGGTACACATGGGCAAAGTACTCTCTTGCGCCGTGAGGACCACTACTTTGACTAAGGTCAAGCATTAGATCGTTCGTCCCCCACCCGTAAAAAGCACCGCTTACACTCGTATCAGCTCCAGGTTGACCCGCAAGGGTTGTATTGGGGTCTACACTATCCCATACCCCATCTCCATCTACATCGACAAAATTATTATTCACCAAGGGGTCTGAATCTACTGCGTCGTCAATTCCATCGTTGTCAGCATCTACGCCTGATTTAGTTGCGTCATCTGGATGGCTATCTACTGCGTCGTCAATTCCATCGTTGTCAGCATCTACGCCTGATTTAGTTGCGTCATTTGGATGGCTATCTACTGCGTCGTCAATTCCGTCGTTGTCAGCATCTACGCCTGATTTAGTGTTATCATGTAAGTGACTATCTGCGTTATTACCTATTCCGTCTCCGTCTGTATCAACACTTTCAGTGCTGTCATTTGGAAATGCATCCGAGTTGTCGCCTACTCCGTCTCCGTCTGTATCGGCACTTTCAGTATTATCATTTGGAAATGCATCGTCTAAATCGTCAACACCGTCGCCATCTGAGTCTCCAGATCTAGTGCCGTCATTTGGAAATGCATCCAGTAAATCGTCAACACCGTCTCCATCTGAGTCTCCAGCTTTAGTGCTGTCATTTGGAAATGCATCCAGTAAATCGTCAACACCGTCTCCATCTGAGTCTCCAGCTTTAGTATTGTCATTTGGAAATGCATCGTCTAAATCGTCAACACCGTCGACATCTGAGTCTCCAGCTTTAGTATTATCATTTGGAAATGCATCGTCTAAATCGTCAACACCGTCGCCATCCGAGTCTCCAGCTTTAGTATTATCATTTGGAAATGCATCGTCTAAATCGTCAACACCGTCTCCATCTGAGTCTCCAGCGTTAGTGCTGTCATTTGGAAATGCATCCGAGTTGTCGCCTACTCCGTCTCCATCGCTATCAACTGTTTCAGTTGGATCCGCTGGAAATGGATCTAAGTTGTCGCCTACTCCGTCTCCATCGGTATCTGCCGACTCTGAGCTATCGAGTGGAAATATATCGAGAGAGTCTTCAACTCCATCGCCGTCGGCGTCTGGAAATCCACCTACGCTGCTATCGGAGTCGTCAGTATCAAAGTCACTGTAAGTTCCGTCCCCGTCTGCGTCGGTGTGAACTTCAACGTTATTTACGGTATCAGTTGGGGGTATAACCATAATATCAACTTGGGCTGGATCGATTCCATTTTTATCAGCAGTACCGACATCCCCATAAGGGTCTATGGCTGCGGCACCAGCAACAATACCAGTCGACACTCCATCAATTTCCCACTCCCCGTTAGAATTTATAACAATTGTAGGGGCTACACCCGGAGTTCCTTGAGGGCCTTGAGCTCCGTCAACTCCTGGGGCTCCGTCATTTCCTTTTAAACCTTGAGCTCCGTCAACTCCGTCAACTCCTGAAATTCCTTGAGGGCCTTGAGGGCCCGTAAAGCCTTGTGCTCCAGTTGCTCCGTCAACTCCTGGGGCTCCAGCAGCTCCAGTAGCTCCATCAGCTCCGTCAGTTCCGGCTAAACCTGGAGTTCCTTGAGGGCCTTGTGCTCCGTCAATTCCGTCCGTTCCATTAGTGCCAGCAATGCCAGCGGGGCCAGCTACGCCAGTATCTCCTTTAGGGCCCTGTAGTCCGATAGGTCCTTGTAATCCGTCAGCTCCTGGAGCTCCTTGTGGTCCGCCATTTCCTTGCAGTCCAGGTGCTCCGTCAGCTCCATCAGCTCCAGCGGGGCCATTTGCTCCCTGGGCTCCATTTTGTCCTGGAAGTCCGTTCGCTCCAGCGGCTCCAGTTGCTCCCTGGACTCCTTGAGGGCCTTGAGCTCCTTGTCCTCCAGCGGCGCCATTATTTCCAGCGACGCCTTGAGCTCCTTGCGGGCCTGGGGCTCCGTCCGCTCCGTCCGCTCCATCCGCTCCGTCGGCTCCATTATTACCAGGAGCGCCTCGAGCTCCTGTAGCTCCTCTTGGGCCAACACCTTGCACTTGGAGATTTAACTCATCCAGGTCGGTGAGAGGGGCGAGATCAGTTAAAACACTGTCTCCTTCTATACGCACATAGGTGCTACCTTTTGTCTTGGAGTTTCTTTTGCGGTTATTTGCCATCCTTATATAATCTAATTATGAAGGAGGATAATCAACCGGATGCCCTTAAATTAATTATATGCTTATAACAGTACAGATGCGCTACTGGTACTGATTCATGCCTCGAGGATTACTATTCCCCATGCCTTCAACAGCTCCCATAACACCATCTCTAGGCTGAGGACTCTCCCCCGCATTTGCGGCGTTGTCCCCATGCATCTTAGCAATCTCAGCTTCAACTTTCGGATCAGGTGGTGCCTCTTGAGGAAGCAGTTCATCGGTATTCTCAAAGCCCATTGCATCAAGAATTCGCTTAAGCATAGGACGCATAAAGGGTCTCATCTCTGGCGGTGATTGGAAGAATCTCTCCTGAGTTTGCAGTGCAAGGTTTGCTTTCTCTATCGCCCTTTGACCTTGGTCTTGCGACAAAACAACTCGAACATTGATCCCCACCTCTTGTATTTGTTCAGGGGTCATTACTGCAAAAGCTCGGATATCACCTTCCATGTATTCAAACACTTCCTCTTCATCCATAGTCGCCATTGCAACTTGAACGAGCTTTGTTAAGTGCTCTTCAAATCCTCGGACGATTCTACGCATCCAACGGCGACCAATCTTCGAGGCTTCAGCGAGAGTAGCTTCTACTCCAGTCGCGGTATTAGCGGGTGCAAGTGCTTGATAATCTCCCTGGGCCATGTTCGAAACACCTAGCCACAGTTGAACAATACCGAAGACAAAATCAATCAGTTCCTGGGTTTTAATGTCTACATTTGGGATAGCTGAAAACTGTAGGAAGTCGTCGATCTGGTACTGATCTTTTAGCTCAAATATTTTACCCGCGTGTAACTCTACATCTTCGGGCTCATCTTCAACGGCCTGAGGATTGACACCTATGACTGGGTTTGCAGCCAGCTCATTCCGATAGCTTTGAGAGTTAAACTGTTTATCGATGTACTCTTGAAAACTCTTAATTCTTTCAGGTAGGCTGTAACCGCACCATTTATTTCTCTCCTTACCAATTGATACAACCGAATACGGAGGCTTATTGTCTGGAGTTAGTTTTGCTACATACTCGTAGTACAAAGGCTTCTTTGATTCGGGATCAATGAATATGCAGAATTCCTGTGGAGTGCCTGTACCTAATACATCTCTTTTAACCCAGCACTCAAGAATTTGAACACTAGGATTCTCTTCATTATCGAAGTCTAGGTTTTCAGTTCTATTCTCGTTCTTTTCAATTGGGCTTCTTGGATTGGCATCTTTGTTAATTAGATTTCTGTAGTCATCAAATATCATCCACTCGCGCTCAAGAAATATCTTTTCAACCCATCTGATATCTTTGTCATATAGCTCTACTACAAAGTCTGATTTCTCAACTGACTCTTCGCTAGAAGAACAAAGAAAACGATCTGAGTCTACGACTTCCGACCTTGGACCTTTGTACCTGACCTGTTCAGTTGGGATCCCGTCTGGAAGCGGTTGGAATTCGTGTACGCCTGGAATCATCTGGACTGTGGGATCGTCCGAAAGCCTAAGCTCTTCTTCTCCAGTCATTGGGTTTAGCTCAGGTATAAACTGGGCTTCTCCTTCAATGATTGGGCCTTTACCAGGGATCTCTTCAAACTCCTGAGTCAGCAGATTAAACATGCCATTTCTTTCGTGGTCATACCAGACAGATACATCTTCCTCGTACACAGACTTAAGAACTAAAGCTCTTTGTATAAACACGTGGAGATAGGACTCTTCTAGTCTCTCTCGGGTGTTGCCCTGATCCTCAATCTTCCAGTTGAAGTACTTATCAAAAGATTCTGCCATTTCAGAGTCTTGAGCTCCCTGGGCTTCAAACTTAAAGTAAGGAGAAGTACCTGTAATCTCATCCTCGGCCCTGGCCATGAAATGATCTACTACCAAGGAGGTCAGAGGAATAGACAGATTAGAGTTTGAGAATATACCGTCGTATCCAGCTCGGTCGTCTCTCTCGTTGTGATACATTTTCCAAGAAAGCTTGTCAGATTCGATCCGCTCTCGGTTATCTTCTCGGAGCTGTTCGACTCGGTCTAGTGCGTACTTAACGAGCTTGTCTTCTTGTTCTTTAGTAAGGCGTAAGTTGGTTTTTTTCATTATACGGAAAGACCGGCTTTTTGTGCGCGGTTAATAACTCTGGTCATGAACTCTAACTGTTTTGTCTGATAGTTCGCAATCAGTTGTGCTTTTTCCGAATCTGACTTATTAGAAGCGTTTATTTTAGTCTCCATGTCTTTGGCCTTAAGTCTATACGCTGCGTATTTTTTTACGTCGTCTTTAAACTGTAAGATTTTGCTGTTAAACTTTATTGTCTGAGATCTTTTGTCTGCTGGGGCTTTGTCTACAACTGCCTGTGCGGAATTAACTGCGTCCTCAAGGTTGTACATTTTACGTTTTGTAGACCCCCCATAAGTATCATTCCTTAAAAATCTTTGTAGTACTGGTATATTTTTAAAGTCAACATCTACACCTGGAGTGAATGCCGCATGTGCCGTAACAATCGACTTTTCAACAACATCAAATGGGCCTCCTAATATTCCGTAGATTATGTGCCTTATTTGACCTCCGCTCCAGTCCCACTTCCAGTCTTCGTTCTCCTTGAACTCTAGAGGATTCATTCCGAGCATTCCGCGAATAGATCCGACAGATACGTCTGATCCTCCTCCAGCTTCATTAAACTTCCTAGAGAGCTCGGTCCACGCAAGCGGGGTACCCTTAGGGTCTAGCATGTGTGCTGGAACTGGCTCTCCCCATGGAGCTTGAGCATAACGAATGTCACCACCCATGAAGTTCTTATTCTGTTTAAGCTCGATAAAAGGAGTTGCGACTGATGGGGTGAGCAGACTGATGATATCTCCACTACCAAAGGGATTAACAATATCAGACATGTCACCCGACAGGTTGCTCATCGACTCCATAACACCGTGACCTCCTCTGAGGAAAGGTGTGTAAAAAGAAGTCATATCAGCGAGAGTTTGACCCGCTCCCCAAATGCCTGCGGGTAGACCGAGAGGTAGATCAAGTCGGATGTGATGACCTTTATCTTCAATACCAGCCGCTTCAAGAAGCCATCCTGGCATTGGGATAATCATTTTACGATGGCGTGCAAAAGATGATACCTGGTCATACATTGGCTCAGTCTCTTCGTCTTCATCATCGTCCAGCAGTCTAGCCATTAATGCAAAGCCGTAAGATACACCCATGATTCCTCCTACCAGTTGGTACCTCTCTTTTTTATTTCTGTGCATGAAACTTCGATATGCTCTATCGATACCGTTAGTCGCTGCACGGAAGAACATGTACATCGAATTCATAGCGTTCGATTTATTGCCACCTTGATTAAAGTCGACCGTCAAGTTCCTAGAGATTAAAGCAGCTTCTTGAGTAGACCTACCGTCTTTAATCGCCGCCCAGAATGAGGAAACCCTGAGTGAGTTTTCTGCTACTGAGTTTAGCGCATCCAAATATTGGTTAGTTGTGTTCCAGATTCTAACCGCAGAGTTTTGTTTCTTAGAGTCGGACAATTTAGTCATATCCTGAACTAACTTGGGTACGCTTTTAGCATTAAAGTAACCGACAAGGCCTCCGCTAAATTTTGTAAACATGTACATCTTAACAGGATCATTCTCAGCTAAGATCTTTTGAGCAGCACCTTCGTGTTTAAATTCATCCATATTTACTGGGCTCTTCTTATCTTTCTTGAGAGATACCTCAGCTTTAAAAATAGCTTTACCAAACTTACTGATGTTACCATAGCTAAGCGTGTTCTTAATAAGAGACTTTTTATCGTCTTCGCCTAGATTCAACAAAGTAGTTCCTAAATCCTTAAGAAAGTTGGGGACTACGAAGTTAGGGTTCTTTGAGGTAAACATCTGAGACATAAAACGAGTACCCTCGTTTAAAAGCTTAAGTAGCTCGGGGAGTGCCTCATATCTCATATTTTTAAGCGCTGCGGCCATCATTTTGCCGTGCGCATTTTCTTGAAATGATATGTACATGGGTAGCCCTCCCTCACGGAAAACGAATGTGTGAGGGTCGTTCTTAAAATCATTATTGATGGTTTTTGTTACCATTTTTAACCTATCTGAATTTGTGCCGTCTTCATCGATTGGAGACACATCGGCCATCACGTACTCAGTTTTAGGTACTGCTTGAATATGAGTTTTGAAGAACTTGTCGTACTCCTTATTCATGTTGGCTCTAAGCTCCTTGTTCTGGTGGAGTTTTTCTAGATCCATACCTTGGAATTCATCCGGCAAGCCTTCTTCTGCACCTTTGGCGACTCTGCGCATAAAATTGTGAAGATCCCCAAAGGATCGGGATACAGTGTTTTTGCTGGCTCTAATTGCACCCTCTGTGTGTTGCTGTTCTGCTACACCTAGTACAATCTCGGCATCAGGGCCTTTTATGCCAGTCTCCCCCTTATCATTCTTCTCTGTTCCGAAGCGACCAAATGCACCGTGTGTAAGGAATCTAACTTTAGGTTGGTCGAAGCCTTTACCAGCAGACTTTGTTGCTTGGCCTAAAATTTCCCATGCTTGTTCTCCGTCAACCATGCTTTGAAATTCTCCTTCAAAACCTTGCATTGGCGCATACGAGTATTTGGAAGGTTTACCGTCAGCGTCTTTAAATGTATAATTCGAGCCATTTAAGCCCCAGTCAAAATAAGAGGCGGCCTGAGTCATACGAGAATGTTCCTCTTCGGCAATCAGTCCATTGTCTACTCGGTTATCTAAATCAGCTTTCTGCTGTTCGTAAAACAACTGAAGAGGGCTATTTGCATGATCTAGGAAAGCTTTAATGCTGTTCTCTGAACTCGAACTTTCTAAATCTTTGACAATTGCCCTAGCTTGTTCATCCGAAATTCCTGAAGGAGCTTCATTGTCTAATCTCTTGTTTAATTCTTCTAACCTTTCCGCTCTCTCGTTAAGATCCTTAATTGTGTGGAGATCTGCAATTGCGTCTTGAGTTTGTTTGCGATGATGAGCATTCCTACTTGGAGCCATGCGAGCCAGTAAGTACATACCAACATCTTTAATGTCGGTAGCAGTATCTCGCATAGCCTCCATAATTGGGTGGTGATATTTTAACTGAGCTTCTTCAAGCTTAGTGTGACCTATACCTAGGTAGGTGTGGATCTTTCCCCATGTATTGAGGGCGTCGTAAAGCTTACCTCCCTTTTCCATGTCGTTACCCATAAGGTTTTGCACATCATAGAATAGGTTTTTAACAGGACGAAACTTGTCAATATAATCGACCGTCATCTTGTCCTTAAAGCGTCCTGGATTAGTGATAGTACTCTTGTAGCCAGCTTTTGTGTGCTCGCTAAGCTCCCTCCAATTATCTTTATTGGAGAGCGTCTCCCACAACTTACGCACACCGCTCACCTTGTTTTGGTTAGCAAAGCTAGAGCCGAGGGCGTTTACTTGTCGCACATTTAATCCTGTGAAGTCAGGATTAGCACCATTTGGCAGTCTAGAGGTAGAGTTATTGATTAGGCCTTGTGCCCTAATTACACCTTCAAGTACAGTGTCCCTAGGGTTTAAACCTAAGAATTTTGCCATGGCAAGCACGATAACATCAAAGAAGTTTTCTACCGTCGGAATACTTGAACCTTTGAAAAGATTGCCGTATTTCTTTTTTTGTTCAGGAGTAAGAGTAATTTTACTTAATATCCGTTGCACGTTTGCGTTGGATAGTCCTTCCGTCAATAACTCAACTGGACCCATGAGATAATAACCGAAATCTATTTGCCCGTCGTTATAGTGTTGAACTAAATCCGAGTAAAGAGAGATAAGGTTGTCAGCTGCCTCTACTCTCTCCTTTTCTCTTTTTGTTGTCGCCTTATTTCTCTCAAATGGGATTAACGTATCTCTGAATTCTTCAACCTTTTCTAGACCTATCTGCACATTTATAGATTTTTCATAAGCTTGTTGGAGTGTAACCTTGGTTCTTTCCGCAGGTGGTCTGTGGCTTTCCCAAGTGTGATGGAGTTGTGAAAGCCATTTCAATTCCACACCCTTTTTATCGGCGCGTTTTTCAGCTGCCGCATTAGCCATACCCAGAAACTCATTACCTATAGCGTGCACGGCTTCGTGCAAAAATGTTTTTATAAACTGCCCGGTACTCGGGCCTAAATACCTTCCATGAATGTCATAGTTGATAAATTCTTTAGACATCGAAATGAACCCTGTGTCCTCCTTATTTCTTATTTTTTTCAACTCTTCTGGGTCAGCGTTTAAGTCCTCTTTAGTATCAGAAAACGGATAATATCGACCGGCAGCTCCTCCAGTATCATCAAGCATTACCACAGTCTGAGCAACAACAGGGTCTCTTTGAGCTTCGCTTCGTAAAGCGAATGTTAACTCCTTGTAATATTCCAACTCTTCACCAGGCCCAATGCTATTAGCCTGTATACGTCTCATGGATACACCTCCACCAAGATTCACTATCTCTTCCGGATCCTGTCTTTCTAATATAAGTATATCGTGATAAAGATGCGTGAGAGCTTTTGTTAGTTTTGCATTTGGGCCACCACTCCCCGTCGTGGCCATATGCCTAAAGGTATTGATCAAATTCTTTTCTGCGGGCAGCTTAAAGCTAGAGCCTAAATGTTCTGGAGCTGACCAGTCTTCTGAGGTCTCTGTTATCTTTTCGACTGGAGTGTTTCTCTTCGTAATGTCTCGGCCAACATTTCTGATGTTCTTAATCCACTTTAACATTGAGGTGTTTTCAGGCTTGTCGAAAGTTTGGCGAATGTACTTATAAAAAGCAGCTGGAGCTGCGGCATCACTATTACCGAGATCGTCCCACCAGTCTTGCAAAGCCTTAACCTGGAAACCTGATACCGACTCAAACATATTTCCGAGTTCGGGAGGGTTAGGCACATTGATTTTCTTAAACACTTCGCTGAGCGCACCCTGCTTGCTGTTGACTAGGCTAGACATTGCAGCGGCAATCACCATATTGTGATCTTCTACACCCTCACGTTTCATTAGGTTCAAAAACTGTTTTATGCGTAAGGACTTCTTGCCAGTCTCAGGCACAATCTCTTCCGCAATTTCACGTGTCGCTAAGTCTAACGCTTTCGACTTCTCGCGAGTTGAACTGTTTAATTTGCTGTCAGTAGAGGGTTCATTTCCTTCGCCATCCTGAACTGTTTTTGTGTCTTTACCGAAGTCCTCTTCTCCTAGCTCGAAACCGTCTGGAGCCTCTTCATTTACATCTTCTTTAGGCTTATTTGTTTTTGGGACGGTGTCTCCCATACGGACAACATCGATAAGACCAGGGTCACGAGTTACAACAGCTTGCTTCTTATCCTTATCCTCAATCTGGTCGTATATGTCTAAGCGTCTAGCATTTAGAATTGCCGAAAATAGAGGGTCTAAAGCCTGACGGAAGTTTTGACCCCACTTAGCTTTATCAGCTTTTTCGTGTTGATCGTTCCAAATATCGCTATCTTCAAACCAGGCAGTAGAGTAAGCCTTACCCTTTAGCTCTTCAAGTAACTCTGGGAATTTTGTTTTCCAGAAAGCATCCTTAACAGGGTGAGTAAAGTTAGAGTTAGCCTTAATTGATGCTACAAAATTTTTGTCATTCCGGAAACGCAGTCCAAGCAGTTCTCGCATTAAGTCTTCGCTGGTATCAGTATCAGCTTTTACATCAGCCTCTCGGGCTATACTTTGAGCTTGTGCTCCTTCTAGCTCAGACGAAGTAAATTGATCAACCCAAGCATCTCCATCGGCCTCCACCTTAGCTTTATTTTTATAAGCCTGATAAGCCGCTTCAACGGTATAGAACTCCTTATCGTTATATACTATGGGATTTGCTAGAGGTTGGAAATTAGAGAGATAAGCATTCTCACCTTTTGCGTAATTGATTGGAGTCGCTTGTCCATATTGTTTCTTCGACTTCCGACTTTCGGCTTTCGGCTTTTCTTCCTTTTTAACAGGCACTTTGCCTTTGAAAACCGCATCAAGAACCTGTTGTATTTTCTCCTGTTCCTTTACGGTAGTCCCAGTCGTGAAAATGTTAAGATGGTATTGATCTTCATACTCAACGTATCTACCCATCGAGTCTTTAACTTGCTTCTGTATATCTCTAAAGTTTAGATCCTCAGCTAGATTTACTTCAATCAAATCTAATCCTTCGTCGGTACGAGCTAATTCCGCGACGTCTTGACCTCTCTTACTGCCTTCCTTTCGGGAATGGAATACGATAACACCCCTAGCGCTAGTCAAGTTTTCTAGGTCAATGTCTTGTTCCTTTAATACTCTAGCGGGAACTTTAATGGTTCCACCTTTAACTTTCCTAGTTGTTTCTTCTTCTAGTACCGTACCTACTTCAGACTGAAGACGACCAATAAAACGCTCATCACCTTCATAGGCTTCAAGGTTTTCTTTAAACCACTTCTTAATAAACTCGGACTGACCGGCATCATCTAGAACTACTCTGTCTGGTGGGTATGCTATAGAGTCTTCGTTATCGACTACAGCTTCGGCTTCGACCTCTGGCTCTTGACTTTTGAGTAGGTCTAAGGACTCAAGGAGTTGACCATAGGTTACTTCTTCTGCATCGGGTCTATCGGTTGGTACAACTGCATTTACATCTATCTTTAGATCCTTGTATAGCTGCTTAACTAAAGGTTGTAGGACTCGTTGTATTATGTACGGTGAAAGCTTTTGCCCAGGTCTTTCCGCTGATACTCCCTCTCCTCCGCTGTCTGATTCTCTAGTGTCGGCTGTAGGGAACAGGTTAAATGAGGCCATTCCACCTTTCCAAATTTGTTTAAGTAGGCTGACCGCTGAGTAGTGACCATCGCTGTCCGCTCGCATGAAGTCACGACCCTCTCCGTCTAGCTTGTCCGCATAAGCTGAAATAGCTTGGTCGTATATACTAGGTCTATTGTAGTACTCCTGTAGTACACCAGTCTCTGCCTCTTGCTCATTAGTGGGGACTTGAACAGCTCCCATTCTGTGGCTGAGCTCTTTATTGTCCGCATCTACCCAAACATCTCCACTGAATTTTGCATTAACATTAACTGATTTACCGTCTGTATCAGTACCCTTGAATTTAACTGTATCTCCTTCAAAGGCTGTAGACTTTAAAAATGTTTCGTTTAGTTGCTCGCGTTGTATGTACACTCGGTTCCACTCAGCAAACTTACCGCCTTTGCGGATCCGACTGGGCACTTCAAATGTTTTACCGTACTGATCTACTTTTACACCAGGGACACGCTTGTCTTCGTCATCAACAAGGTTGAACATAGTACCAAAAGCTTTTTGTGCCTGCTTTATATACAGGTTTAGTAAGCTTACTTGTTTATCTGCGTCGGCAAACGTGAATTCTCCATGCACGCCTTCCATTGCTTCAACTACATCGTTGGGGTTCTGTAGGGCCTCAGCATCTGCTATAAACTCGTACCCTTCAGTTCTGAATTCTGGGAATACAAAAATCTCATCGAACTTCGTCTCTACGGGCTTTACGCGAACACGGTACTGGTTAGACCAGCTTATTTTTGTGTCGCCTTTGATTTGATGTGAGAAAGTGGGCTTTTGCTCTACAAACTGCTCTTGGAGGTTACTTAAAATTGCTTCATTTGTAGTGGTGTCTGCTCCCTCTTCTACGTCAGCTCTCTCTAGTTTTGCGTACTCGTCAAATATTGATTGTCTTGCGGCTGCGGCACTTTTACGAATTACTTCCTCTTCCTGTGTGATCTCAGCGTTTAGATCTTTGATCTCCTGAGTGACATCGTTCTGATCCTCGGAGTTCCGCTTTTTGTATGCGTCGGTTCTCTTCTTGTTAAGCTCCCCTAATTTTTTACTAGTGCGAGGTATTTCGGGAAGCTTATTCTTACTTTTCCAACTTGCATACGCTTTTTTGTCGAACTCGGCAGAACCGCTTTCGAGCTTAAATCTTCTATTCTGTAAGCGATCAATAAATTTGTTTTCGGATTCAGAAGCACCAATTGTAGCGAGAGTGTCCCGATACTTTGTGCTTAAGCCTGAAGTCCACAATCCGTCTCCTGTTATATCATCTTCCCAAACTTTCAGCACTGCGGCTAGAGCGTGAGACTTCATGTATTTAAACTCGTATTCCGATAAAGCACCGCTCCAAAGACTTCCACCAATAATACCTTCAGGGGTGACCTCAATAGGTAACTCGGTCTGCCCTCCTTGACTGATTAAACCGTCGCTTATCTTTTCTTCGCGATTTACATAGTTGCCATTTTTATCTTTTACGTTGAGCCACTTTCTGTAGGACTGACCTTTAGGATGACTCGCAACATATCTCGCTTGAAGAACTCTTTGATTTTCTCGGATCCGAGCGAAATGGTTAAACCCTTCATACGCTTTCTTTTCCTTTGTTAAACCTTCAACATCTTTTACCCACGCTTCAAATGCCATTGGGGTTCTCTCTTTGGCGTGTTCCGCATCCTCATACTTTTTGTAGAAGTTCTTAAGTCGGCCCACGATGTTCTTTCGCATTTGCTGAGCTTTTTCGCTGGTGTCCTCGATTACTTCAGAATTAAAATCGGGTTCTAGATAAGTGCTGCGCTCAATGCCGACTTCATCGGGACTGCTCATTTCCATGTTGAGGAGGACGCCTAAATTTCTCTTGTACCTTTCGATCCTGTCTAGTCGGCTTTTTTCGCTTTCGCCTGGAATTTTAGTAGTCTCTGCAAGTTTGATTGCTTCCGCAAAATAGGTAGATTTCTGGTACATTAACCAAAGCATCTTACCTTGTTTTGAATTCTCCCAAGATGAGCCTGTCCAGTTTGCTGCGTTTACAAGGTCGTATAGAAATGCTTCTTGAGGAGTTCTTTGATCTGCAAGCTCGGCCATTCTTTGTCGGCGAACTGGTAGCCCGTCTCTTTCGAAATCTGTATCTAGCGACTTCTCATTTAGCTGAAATATTTGGTGGGATAGGATCTGCAACAGGTTTGTTCCCTGGTCAGAAGTATAGCTCTCTATAGTGTCCCGATTGAGATTAGATTTTACCGATTTACCTTTAGCGGGGGAGTGTCTAGATGCAACGGCTGCGGATAGAGCTAGTGCGTATTGGCGAGCAGTCAGCCCACCGTATAGTGAAGTCGCTCGGTCAGGGTTCTTTTGTTTGGCTAGGTCAAAGCCTAAGTAAAAACCCTTCAGCGACTCTTGAGGCTTTAGCACTATGTATTCTTTACCGTCCTTATCTTTAGAATAATATTTGCCGTCTTTCTCGATGTAGTACCTCAGATTATCTGAGGTCTTAGCCATGTCTTCCATAGTTACCCTGCGGTAGAAATCTTCTTGCCCTTGGGTTTCTTTGATATAGGCCGTGCCACCTTTAATGCCGTTAACTACAGTATTCTTCCATATGATAGTATAGTCTTCTGGAGCGTATAGCATCTCCGCTTCTTCCAGTTTTTGGATCTGTTCAGTTAGAGAGGCTAACCTCGCAGCCTTACCTTCTTTCCCGAGAATAGAGAGTAAAGCTTTTGGCTTACGCATTATTTGGGAGAGCTTTTGGGCGACTTCCTCTGGCTTTGGGTCTCTGCCTAGTTGGTCTTTAAGAGTGTCAAAAATACCGCCTTTAACGTTTATGGTATCATTCCACAGTCTGTAGACAGAGTCTATAGACATACTGTCGTACTTCGTCTTTGTGTAAGTCTTTCCTTGCTTATCTTTCTTCTGTTCGGGTTTAGGCGCTTCAATAAGCTTCTTGAGATTTTTGTTAAACTCACTGCGTAAGTCGAAAGGTGTTTGGTCGTCTTGCAGTAGCTGGGCCTCTGTGCCTTGAGCGTAACCCTTGTCGATATGCTTAAAGACATCTTTTGGGGTCATGGTCTTTCCGTCTGGGCCGGAAGACATAACTTCTAAAAATGCAGTTATGAAATTATAATTAAAACCATTTTCTACAAAATAGGAAGCCTGAGCATTTCTAAAAGTTTGGTTTCTGGAAAGCTTTGCGTAATTTAAATAGGAGTCTTGGGCGGTTAAATCTTTTGCGCTAATCATCGCTTTTGCTTGAGATTCAATCGCGCTGATCACCGCAGCCTTAATCGCTTTCTTTGTATCGGGTTTTATGTTGTCAGTTTCTTTCGCAAGCTTCTTTTCGCTCTTCTTCTCTCGTCTTTTCGATAGAACAACAAAATCTTTAGCCTTAGTGTTATAGGCTATCTGGTTACCCTTATATTTCTTTATAAAGTTGTTGTTATTAGCAACCTTGGTCAGTAGACCCTTTACTAACGCCCTGTTTGATTTTGCCTCTTCAGGAGTAGAATTTGCTGCATCGTCTTTCTCATACGCATCTAGCATTTTTTCCATGCCCGTTATGTATGAAACTCCCTTCTCTGCCTTCTTACCTTCTTTACTAATCTGCTTAGTAAACTCTTCAGCACCAGGGTTCAGCGTGTGCACTCTTATAACATTCTTACCCTGCTCTTGTTTCTTTTGTTTTTTCTTATCGGGATAGGCTTTTCTTAACTGTCCCAAGCTTTTTTCAATTGATTGAGCTTCTTTAATAGCTTCTTGCTTTCGGGCCTGAATGTTTTCGGTGACCGATTTTAGTTCGTCTTTTCCTAAGTAGTCAAACTCCGCAATATCATTTACACCTGGTAGCTTCATGAGCATATTCGCGATTAACTGCGAACCCCACTGGCTCGAGCCACCTTTACTCATTTCAAGTATTTTATCAAAACCAGTAAGGTCAGAGATAATTGTTATGACTGAAACTTTCGGTACATACTTATCCCAAGTCTTAGCTTTATCGTCTTGAGGCAGATCTTTATAGGCAATGCCGTCTTCTTTCATCAGCTCCTCAATTCTTTTATTCCGAGCAGCTTTAACTTTTTTAGCTAGATCTTTTGGGTTAGTCAGTAACGACTCAACCTCTCTTAAGGCATTAACTATTTTAGTAGAATCTTTAAGGTCGGACTCAGTTTGGGCTTTAACATAAGTATCGGCTTCCTCCTGGTCTTTAAATTCTTTTACTACCTTGGAACCGACTTTCTGAAGAGATCCAGGGCTTCTTTTTGTTACTGTGACTTTCCCGTCTTTTTGCGCTTTAGTTGCATAGACATTCTGAGCAGCTTTAGATTCAATCTGATTTAACTCGGAAATCCATTGTTCAATCGGGCTTTTAGATAGCTGTCCTTGAACTTCGGCTTCTACCTCAGCATCAAATGCCTCAGTTGCGTCGCGGTCTCCTCGGGCTCTATCTATACCAACTTGCGGGTCTTGTGGTGCAAAAGTTGACCGACGGCCTTCTTTCTCCCTTAGTTTAATCCTGGAGCTCTGCTCACTGTCAGGTGCTTTTTTAGGCTCAGCTTTCTTCTTGGCCGTAACGGCTTCTCTGATCTTTCCCGCTTCTTCTTTATACTGTTTTGCCGCTGTAACTTTCTCTTCAGCTGTTGCGAAAGCAGTAGTTTCTTTAGTGTAAAATTTTCTGCCGAGAATTGCTTCAACTGATTCTATAAGCTCCTTGTTTTCTTGGAGACCAGCTTCTCTTATTGCTTGAGACAAGAAGTTTAAACCTTCCTGTTCGCTCATGCCCTCAAAACCTTTCGGTAGAGCGGGGCTTCGAACTCCAGCTCTTGTAAAACTGTGAGGCAGATCTTCACCCATACGAGTACCGTTTGGTCCCCATCCTAAGGCGCTTAAAATTCTTCCGTCAATATTGACCGCGTCTTCTCCAGCATTCTCAACTGAACCCATCCAACCTTCCATTGCGGGTCTAATAAATTCTTTTAAGAAACTCTCTAAAGGTTTTACGATGCTCCTGTCTGCCTTGTTTCCCGCAAGTACTCTTGCGTATTGCAGTGAAAACCACTCTTCCGCTTGTACTTCTAGTGGAACAGTCTGATAGTACTTTAACACCTCAGCCTGCTTAGCCTTATCCTTAATCTGAGTGTACTTTATATTAGGCACTTTAAGGACATACTCGGCGAGAGAATCTAGCTGAACTTTCTCACCCAGGTTTCTGTAGGTTTCGTAAAACTCTGCATTATCTTTGTAGATCTGTCTGCGAGCAAAGTGTCCCGATTCATGCATGAAAGCCCTCATGGGATTCTCTTGCATGAGCTTCTTATTAAAAGAGAGGGTGAACGCTCCGCTTTCTGGATCGTGCTCAAAAAAGCCTTCGCCAGTTACATCTTGTGGTGTTCTCTCAGCCATCACCAAACGCATGTTCTTGAAGTCAGCGGGGTTCATGCCTTGTAACTGCATGATTGTGTGCTGGAGCCATTTACCTTCTTCGGAATCAAAGTTAATATTTGAGGCATCCATTACATGAGCAGCCATGCTGTCTGAATTATCAAAAGTGTGCCAGGTATTGGTCATACCCGCTCTAGTCACAGTTCCTGTAGTACCAACGGGCTCACCGTTAATCTCATACGGTTTTGGCTCAGTGTAAGTCGGTGTTGCCATTGAGAAGTCAAAGTTGTCTGGCTTCTTCACTATTTCTCTGACCGATCCGTAAAGACCAAAGGGGCTAACTAGATCTAAAACACCTTCTGCGGCAATTGCGTCGTGATCGAATCCTTCGCCAGGATCCCTGGAAAGTAGTTGACCTAAAAACTCTCCACCCATTCCAGAAGCCACTTGAACTCCTTCTTCTGCACCAACACCCGTCATCCTCTGAGCTTTTGTAAAAATCGGTACATCAAGACCAGCTTGAGTCCAATCTGTTCTACCTTTTTGCTTAGCGAACTTACTGGCGTTTGTAAGCTTCCCGGACTTTATTCCTAAATAGTTTGCACTTTGACGAACTCGTCCAGCCATCATTGCGCCAAACATATCACCTAGAGCAACTCCGCCTGCTTTTAAAGTGGCTTTCTTGCGAAGCTTATTTAATACCGTTTCATCTTGGAAAGCAGCCATTACTATTTCGGGGTCATTTGTATCAATGCCCATTTCTGCAAGGTTGCCCATTACTTCACCTGTGTACTCGAGTGCGAAAGAAGCAAGACCCGCATTTAGTCGAGCGCCTACTCCTGTGGCCGCAAGTATTCCAAACTTACCTTTCATCTTACCTACAACTCCGACTGCTGCGGATGCGGGTAGTGCAACCTTGGCTGTATTTAAGTAAGTCGGTAAGTATGCCGTCATGACTTCTACAAGCATTTCGGGTAGCGCTTCAGGCTCGTCAAAAATCATCTTTCCGATCGCTGAAAGAACATTGCTGGACTTCATATTCTGAAGTCTTTGCAACGATTTACTTCCTGGCATGTCTTCGATGTCTTGGGATATATCAATAAGTTCTTTAACTGTAGATTCCCCTATTCTGTTTAAAGCTATCTCATCACTGAGCATTGCTTGGTCGGCCATTTTAAGACCACGGTTCCAAGCATTTGACATGTTTCTTTTGACACCTTCCCACCACCCGACTTCGTCGTCGCGAGATGACATCTGTTCGTATATTCTAGAGTTAAGGCCGTGGTCACCCGCCACATTCATCATGCCGTAGTAGTTGTTCTTAGCATCCTCGAGCTTATCTTTTAGTGCGGGTCGGGCTTTACCGTTACCAGCGCTTTTGATTAACTCCATCTGAGCTTGGCGATATAGGTCTTTTGCCTGGTAAACTCCTTTTAAAATCTTTGCTGTCTCTAAACCTTCTTCGCCACCTAGCTCTGCGATAGCCTCGTCAATGGGAGTCCCTTTAAAGTCAGTAATACCTGATGCTTTTAGTGCTGCTGCATCTAGTAGGTCTGCATCTTTTCTGCTGAGGCCACGGGGGAGTGTTCCCGTGTGCGGGGTCATGTAACCCTTAGTTCTAAGGTTTCTACTTTTATCTAAAACTTCTCTTTCTCTTAGTATCGCATCTACATTACCACCCATCGCTTTAGCGAGGCGTTGGTTTTGAGCAGACTTAATTGGGTCTTTTCCTGTATATTTGTCAGGGGTGGACTTTATAGTGGCTCGTGGATCTACTCGATCGAGATTAATGACTTCTCCGCTGTACTTATCTACTACTGGTTTCTCCCAGTTCATCGAATTCAGCTTTGCATTAACCTGTTTTGCGCTAGAGGATCCCTTACCTTTTGACTTAAGTTGCGCGTCCATTGCGATGCGCTGTTCAAGTGGGATGCTAACCATGCTGTCCAACAATGCTGTCTTCCTGGAATCAACATCGTCGCGCATTGCTTTTCTTTTATCGCGTTCCTCTTTTAGTTTCAGGAACTTAGCACGCATACCATTAGCCCCATTCCAGGAGCCAAAGCCTTTTAAAGATTCAAGTGCTCCGGTTTTGCGATCGGACGGCCCCATAAAACCGTCTTCTTCAAGAGAGTCTTTCTCGAGCTGCTTATAGTGGGCATCGATCTGATTGAAATACTCGTCACCACTCTTGCTATCCTTTATTTCTCCGTATAAACCTTGCTGATCGTAGAAAGGTTTTAGCTCGTTTGAGAGGTAGTCATCATACCGACCGTCCCACATTGAGGTTAGCTGGCCTAATTTTGAAGACTCACTGGTTAATATGCTGTGCTGAGACTTTGCTTGATCGTAGGTGTCGAGTTCGTCGAAAGGAGAAAAGTTGTCAACACGTGGGTCGTCGGCTGGATTTTCGTAGCGCTTAAGGTTGGTAGCCTTCTGTGTAACTGGAGCTGGCCCTCCAAAGGGCTGATAAGCCTTTGGGGAAGGCTTGCTTATAAATTTACTTAGGCCGGAATCTTTTTTCTTATCGTAGTCCCCAGCTCCTAAGTCCAAATCACTAAGTAAGGACATATTGTGGGCGGGTTAGTAGGTGTTGCCTAAAGTGGCTTGTTCTCTCTGTCTTCTTAAAGCTTCTTTCCGCATTGCTTCAGTTCTTCCGTATCTGCCTCCACCAATGCGGGGGATTCCGGATCTCTCTAAAGCTACTCGAGGTGCATTCTGTGCAGCGTGCTGAGAAGCAAGAGCACTTGACTGAGCTCGGCCAGCGGGACTAGCAGCTTGTCTAAATTGTTCTGGTGTTACGGCAGCTCCTGGAGTCGGTGTATTTCTAGCGGGCATATTTCCTAGTCTTGGTTGAGTTTTGTTTCCTAATAATCGGGTTCCGTTAGCAAGCTGCCCTTGAGGGACAACATTCATTCTTTGAGCCTTAAACATTTTTTCAGCGACCTGTTTTGGTACGCCAAACTTTCTCATCAGCAGTGCAACTCCAGCGCCTAGACCTAAACCTGTCAGCGTGTCTAAGCCAGTATCCGCGGTATTCTCTGGGCCCATGATTGCGTTTGGATCTGCAACTGGTCCGGGAGCGGGAGCGGGCTCATCTATTGTGGGTCTACCTCCTCGGTTTACATACCCTAGAGCATCGTCTTTACTAGTAAAGTTGTCGCCGTAATCCTCATCATTTGCGGACATTCGGACTGAGCCTTCGCTCAATTGAGATTGCTGACCAAACTGATCGGTGTACATCCCTTTGCCTGATTGATTCGCGTATTCGGGTCTTTCGTAGCTAGCGGCCGAGTCATCAAGAAAGGGGTTTTCTTTTTCAGGGGTGAACACTCCTTCTTTAGTCATCTCGGGTGCTTTACCACTCCCTGGGCCGAAGTTATCGAGCTGTGCCATTAGGCTAGCTCCGTTTTCAATCGGAGAGAGCTCTCTTTGTTGGTTTTGTATTTCGCCAACATTTGGGTCGAGTAGAGGATCAGCTTGACTGTAACCTTGGTTGCCTGCCCCTGCGACTGGGCCTTGTATTTCAACTCCAGGGTCGCGCATTGGTCGTGGCATATTTTGCTGAGGACCAAAGCTCTTCTCTCCCTGAGGCTGAATAGGACCCTGTTCTTCGGTTCCTATTAAATATTCTTCAGCAGATTTCTTTCCACCTGAACCTTCAAATGCATCTCCTGTCTCAAGAGTACTATAACCACCCTTTCCGTCTCCGATGAGACCAGTACCAGGTGTAAACATGCCACTCTTATCTGTAAATTCATCTTTAGTTACCGACTTAACGCTGCCCTGATAGTTCTCGGGGTTTGCGGCAACACCATATCCTCCAGTTTCTCCTGATTGCTGGGCTTCTACAGCTGCATCAAGTTCTTGAAGACGGCTTTGCTCAGCCATTTCTTGTCCTTCGGCCTGAGATAGCGCGTCGGCCATGGGAGGAGTATAACCCGATTCTTTTAACTTGGCATCTGCTGCTTTACCAGCATCTGAGCTTGAGTCGTAATAGCTGTTTGCTCGGTAATTGCTCGCCATTTCCGCTTTTTTTGCGGGATCTAACGCATCCCAGGCGCCTGCTCCACGATTACCAGTTGACTCATATCGCTGTTTTAGAAAGTAGTTTGGATCCTGGGAATACTTTGGGTCGTATGTACCCTTATCTTTTTCGATATCTCGCATATCTAGGGTGTCAGCATAAGCTCTTTGTCTGGCCGCACCTAGATCCATCATTTTGCTTCCACTTCCGCCAAGACGCGGTTTCATGGTACCGAGATTATCTGCAAAGTCTCTTTGATTGCTAGCGTTCAGCTCACCTGGGTTAAGCCCAGTTCCGAGTCCTAAAGTGCTTTGTCCATTTGCGAGCGTGCCGTCATCAATACCCTCGTCGGTTTCGCCCTCTTCCGTTGTTTCAGCGACAGGCTCGTTATCCATTAAATTGGCAATGCCAGCGCCACCAATAAGACCTGCTCCTATACTCTTCCCAGGGTTTCTCTTTATTATGCCAGGTATTAGCCCTTTTTTAGCTGCTTGTTCGCCGCCTTCTTTGACGCCTTCTTTAGTAACCGCAGCAGCTCCGCCTTTTGCGACATCGTCAACTCCGTTGATCGTGTGCTTAGCTACCCCGCCTACTTTGGCTCCTGAAGTAGTAGCTCCCCTTCCGCCGTTAAACATACCTTTTACGAAATCCAGGCCTTTCTTCCCGTATTTCGCTATTGTAGGTACCTGGGTAGACGCCATTTGAGCACCCTTTTTTAGTAAAGGTCTCGCTAGGTGTGCATTTCCAAGTCCGAGTAAATCTCCAGCTTGCTGAAGAGGACCACCACTATTTATGGGAGTATCCGAAAAGCGATCGTGACCTAGGCCGAATGCGGTTTGGAGACCTTCAGTCACTCCATGAAGCGCGCCAGCTCCAAAGCGACCTGCTTTTGTGAGCATATCTTCATCTGGCCGGTCTTGAGAGGCCATATCCGAAAGGTTTGAATTCAAGGAGTTTAACAGGCTTAGGCCGTTGTAGTCTCCACCTTCTGCGTAATACTCTTTCTTTTGGTTAGCGTCTTGAAAAAGCTCTGCCATTCCTGGATCTTTACCGAACTCTTTGTAGAGCTCAGTCATCTCTTCAGCAGACATGTCTTTTATCTCATAAGCCATGTCTCCACTGTCTATATTACCAAAAGTAGCTCCGTCCCTGTTATTTACAAGTCTCTGCCTTAACCTCTCAAACTTAGTGCTTCCTGGCACTCTTTCAGCAGTTGGGGCCGGCGCATCTAAAGTCGGTTGGGGTTGAATCATATGACGACTCTAGTTGCGGTCAATTAAGGCTTCAACCGCTTGTAATTCTTCTTCAGGACTCCTAACGGGACTCGGCTAAACCCATCTGGGCACATTAGCCCAGGGTTTTTACGAAGCATCGCGTTAGATATATTTTTTTTACGGGGAGCTTTAAATGTTGTTGCCGTGTCAATGTTGTACAAAGCAATAGCTGCGGCGAGAACATGGTCGTCGTGATGCCCAGGTGCGGCCGTAGGTTTGCCCTTATCATTAATAACAAAGGTTTTTAGCTCTTTTAGGATTCCCAGATCGGGTATGTAAAAGTTTTGATCTACTAATTCTGCTGCCATATGATCTATGATCGTCTTCCTGGTTATCTTATCTGTAGACCAACCAAAACTTTTTTCTACCATACCCATCGCATCGTTAAATTTCCTACGTCGATACACACTCAATCCCGATTCCAATAGGTATTTAAGTAGAGCGAGACCGGAGTTATTAATTTCAGGTATTACAAAAGCATTTCCGTACCACCTGGTTATCGCTTCTACCTCTTGAGCAAGAACACCAATGTCCATTCTAGAGTGATGTAGGGCTACCATTTTAGGTACTCGCCAAGTTCCGCGATGATCTTCAAAGGGCCCACGCCAAACTTGAACTGAATGATAGTCCGGATCCGCAGCTAAACCTTGTAATTGCTGATCCTCCCCTGTGCATGTGTCAACGGATACTAGATATCGGGAGTCATATTCGGGCTGATCGTATACTACCCAGTTTCCCGCGCGGTCTGGCTTAAAACTAGCGTGTTTACCATCGGGATGTATTCCTACAGTACCCACAATTGGTTTCTCTAGCTCTGCGGCTTTCGTCATTAAACTTAGGTTGCTTGTGTGAAACCTTGGTCTAGAAGACATTAAGAAACACTCTTCGGGATCGGACGGGTATTCCTGTCTAAACTTGCTGATATCCCCATTACATTTGTCTTGAAGAACTCTTCTTCTCCAGTGCATGTTCTCCCAGGTGACGTCAAACCTCTCCATTTCAGACTCTTCATCTGCGGTTAGAGTGTTTTGGAACTCTTTAAGCTCATCATCAGATTTAAACGGTATAACTGAGTCTTCAAATTCGAACCAGGCAGCAAATATCTTCGCCCATTCATTGTCCTGTACCCAGGTTCGGTAAAACCAACCAGCAGGCCCGTTAGGTGTAGAGTCAGCTACTACCAGTGAAATGTTATCTTCGTCATACAAAGACTGAAGATACCCGAGTGCGGGGTCTCTTTCTCCTTGCATAGGCCAGAATGCAACCTCGGTCATGTTACCTACTTGGATTGTTCCAGATCTTCCCGCGTTCTTAGAACCCGCAGTTTCTTTTCCATATGCACTGGTACTTTTGAGCTTAATTAGATCCACCATGTTTCCACCCTCGGCTAAAGATCCTCCGCTTTCGTCCCATGGGAAAAGGTCATTCTCTGCGTACCGACGGTATATTTCAAAAACCTTATCACTGGTGCCACTAATATCCCCCATGAGGGAGCCCGATAGACTTTCATGTTTTCTCATGTGGTGGTACGTTAGTGCTTGGGCGCAAGTCGAGGCTCCTTTTTGCCGTGGCTTTAGTATGATCATCTTACACGGAACATCTTCAAGCTGACACTTTCTGTAGTGAGCAAACATCCTTTTTTGTAAGGTGTTAGCTTTAGGCTTTATGTCCTTGCCCCGCTTGTCTTTGATTACCGCAAAAGTGCTAAACCAAACTTCAGGGTCAATTCTTATTAGGTCTTCTAGTTGGTCAGTGTTATCGGTCATTGTATAGCTTCTTTAAACTTATCTGCAAAAAGAGGGCCCGCAGCTTTACTGTTAAAGTGGTGATCCTCGGGATCTGATCTTAGGAATCGGGGGTGTACTCGGTTGTTTGGTTTATCTAATGTCTCCTCGGATACATCAAAGTATCTATATCCGTTACTTTCAGCCATCTTCTTGAGCTTTTCATTGTACCTAAAAGTGCAATTCATTCTTTGGCTTAGGTTAGCGGTAACTGAGCCTCTCGCACCCTTTAATACTTTTATATCCGCGTTGTCTTGAATAGTTGGGAGGGTGGCCCCAACGACAACTATTTGCTTTTTTGTAAAGTTTTTCTCTACATCCTCGTTTAAGAATGTCTCAAGATTTCCCACTGCTAAATCTATCTGGGAGCTTACAGTTTTTTTATACTTCTTGGCGCGGTGCCAGATTACAAAACCGCAATCTACTTCGCCTAGCATTATCCCAAAGTAATCGAAAGCCTCATTAATTCTCTTTTTGAGAACTGCACGATAGCTAGAGAGTGCTTTCGTCTTAGAGTGCGGATTTACAGCACCCTGGGCGGTTGCCCCATCTACTACACATGTCGTAAAATCAAGTTCTTCCTGAACAAGGTCAGCTCCCTTGCTTATGTAGCACCGAGTATGGGAGTCGCCGAAGAAAAGCACTTTGGTCATATTAAATTGCTACAGCCCAAGAGCTGTCAGAAAATCTATGAATAATTAGGTCCCCTTCATGAATTCCTGGTAAAACTTCGTGTACTGCTTTTTGGACTTGCGATTGCTTTCTGGTGCTCGGGTACATGTCGTGCCCTGCCAGTATAAAGCCTCTTTTTAATCGTGTGAGCACTAGGCGAAGCTCTTTTACTACAGTCTTATGTGAATGGTCGCCGTCTAAATATACTAGGTCAAAGTCTCCTTCAACTAGTCGATTGAGGTAATCTTTTGAAAAAGATTCAACAAACTTAATGTTTGAGGTTCTTTCTAGCAGGTCTTCCATTCTAGGCTTTAGTTTTATGTCGACTGCCGTGACGCTACGGGCGTAGCTGGCGAACAACTCTGTACTAACTCCCCTATTACACCCAATCTCAAGAACACGGCACGATGGATATACAAACTTTTGGCATAAGTCATCTAGGCCAAATAGATAGTTTGGCTGAAAACCCGTAAAGGTTTTAGACCCTCCTGGGCCTTTACCAACCATCCTTTCTGTTTTTAGATCAATCATCGTCTATGTCGCTGAGATCTATATCGCTTTCAAATTCAACAGAAGTGTCACAGAATCTCTCTATGACACCTACCGCAATATCAGACATCTCAATTTCATCTAAGTCTGACTCTTCCCACCACCGCACAAAGACAGCGGAAAGTTCGTGTTCAAACATTTCGGAGGGATCATTTGTCTTTTTCATAGTGCTTTATCTATACTTTTAGGGCCTTTTTTAGTTAGTTCTTTCCAGCCATTTCCGTTGTTCTGGTACCGTTTGCCTTTCATCTCAAAATATCCGTAGGGTTTTCCCGATGAAGGAGCTGGCTCGTCTAAAGTCTTCTTCTTTTTAGGGTGTTTCTTACGTGCGGTGTGATTTAGGCTGTCTGAAGCGGTTTTTACCTTACCGTCCGCGACAGATTTTAAAAAATCTTGATAATTTACTTTTTTACTCATGATTTGATATCTCTAAAGGAGCTTCTTTTACAGATTCTGCGTAAACGTCTATAATTTGGCTAATTTGACTCCCTGCGGAGTGTATTCTAGCCATAATTTCTGCTGGCGAAGCTGATTTTGATGTGTCATCGGTTATGCTAATCTCTGCGCGAGTGGCCGGTTTACCAAATCCATACTCAAGCATGAGTTTCGCTGCGTTTAGTCGGGTCGTGTGGCAGGGTTTTTCTGTGTATTCAACTCCGCGTTCTCCGTCTGCACGACTTTGACGAACTGTATGTTTCGCTTTTAGTCCTTCTCTCAATGCTGCGACAGCATTATTGAAATCGTCATCTTCAATAAAGTTGTGAATGTCGTCTCTAAGCTTTTTTACTGAGGTCTTTACCGTCATGTGTAGGATTTTCTATTGGTACGAACTTATGCTCGTAGTGGTAGTAATAATGGTGGTTTCGGGTGGTTTCGCATCCGGCAATTGTAAATAATAATATGAGCAAAGGAGTCCTCATTTGCGTACATGGTACCTTTTTGGTACCCACCCCACCACCGGATGGGGGGCCTTCCGCCAAACAATCCCTTGTTTATTTCTGTGATTGATAGCCGATGTCGACTGGTAGTGATAGTGGTACCGCCCAGAGGGTGGGGGTGCTGTCACAGTCGGCATTCGGGCACTAGTCAGTTACTAAGTCGGGACGCTCCTGCGTATCCGAGTTGGTAAGTGGCTGGTGATCAGCGAGTTAGCACATGCAACGCACAGGATTGTATATCCAGTTAACGGTTCAGGAGAAAGGGGCACCCTTTCCCTGAGAGTCTGGTTGGACGATACTTTGCGTGGATGGGGTAAGTCAAGGTGACGTGATAGTAAGGTACTTCTGGAACTTACAGCAAAAAAAGAGTGCGAGCAGCCGGCGCTAGCCGACTGCCCGAGATGCCCATGGCATCGTGCACTCATCCGTCAACTTTCGTTACGGCGTTAACCCAAGGCTTCGCAGGAAGGTCACCCTTCTTGGGAAGAATTATGACAGCAACTACTACGTTCTGTCCTACTTCCATATCGTCCGAAAGGACGTATGATTTACCAAACACGGTGCGGCTTTTGCCACCCGCTTTGATGGTGAACGCGGCTGTGCCACGTGCTCCTTTACTCTTAACTACGGCTTCGTAGTAAGGATCCGATACTCTGATATCGGAGACAACGGCGATGGGATCATCACCGGACGTTCTAACGCTTTGCGCCTTCAGGCGCGCGATTGCTTCTTTCATGCTCATTACACAAATTGAAAATGTGACAACAAACTTCCTTTAAATACGTAAGCCTGTATGATAGTTCCCTGGAGGATTGGAACTTAGAGCAAAAGATAAGCCCTCGCCAGTGGGTTAGACTGACGAGGACTTGTCTGTGTTAGGCTGCCATTAGGTGACCTGTTTGAGGATCGTGGGCACGATGGCCGAATAGCTGTTTCATGATTGGGTGGATTAGATGGAATGTATCCATGAATAGCTCTAGGTCTTCTTTTCTGTATACCCAGCCTGATGCTTCAATGTGTTGAGCTTTGTTTACCCAGAGTGTCATAGTTGATACTTGTGAATATTGATGTAGTGGGTTTTTGACTGGTACATTGTATCGGTATTCAATGCCGTTGTACCTATGTTTGACTGTAACTCCAATAGGTAGTTCAGCGACAAGGGCGCTAGCCTTGAAGGTTTTGATATTGTATCGTTTTGTGACATGGTGGTTTGCTACTCCGCGATGGTTAGCAACTGTGACTGGTGCTGGTGTTAGTATATTCATGTTATTTGGATTTGTTTTGTTTGATGTAGTGTGTGACGGCTTTGGCTATGTCATCGTTGCTTAGTGAGCAGTAGTAACCAGTTGATATGACTTGTAGTAGTGGATACTTGGCTAGTGTTTTCTTTATATCTTTGATGATAGTTGATTTGTTTGTGTACACGCCCAGGAATGAGCCTACTTGTAACTCACTTGCTCCACCTGTATGGCCTGCGTTGGATAGTGTTTGTGCTTGATAGGCTATGGTCTTGTCTTTGACTTTGGACATGATCAATAGATCGGGGAAGAAGCCATTTGTATCTTTTTCCCAGCACTCATATTCATCAGCTTTGCTTTTGTAGTAGGCCGGTCTTTCTTTGATTGCTTGATCAAGTTTCTCTTTGAAGAACATGTCTAGCGTGATCCAATTGTCACCTAACTTTGATATGTGGTGTTTCTTTACACCATGTATGGTTATGGATGTGTTATCGTTGATAGACTTTATTGCGGCTTGGATCCAACTTAGATTAGCTAAGCGATCTGGATGCCCATCCCAATCGAATCGATCGAGTGGTACATATACGAAGCGTCCGTCGTCCATTGCTTCAGGCTCACATTCTTTGGATAAGCGAGCTGACTTTAGGCTGTTAGGCTTAAGCGTGCACACATTGATTTTTACTTGCTTTGACTTATTGCCTGCTGCTTTCGTAATGATAGTGCGTGTAGGCTTGAGCGGATCGATAGTCAACAGGTCTGTGTAGTCTGCTGGTTGTAGTACTGGTTCAACGTCTGATAAGTGGTCGCGTTGTATTACTACGAACTGTTTGGATCTGTTGTAGAGACTTGCTGCTTGTAGTGTTCTGACTCTGCGTGTTGAGTTTGCTTCACTGATTGTGTTGTCAGTTACACATATTGTTAGATTGTCATCTAACGTGATCATGCTCACATCTTTCTCTCGTACATTACGGTCTTCATTGTCATTACTTCTCCAGGATCTTTGACGTTTGTGTATTACTGCTTTCTTTTTGTTCGTTAGGCTGATTGTACGTATTAGCTTTTGTCCTTTCCAGCTAGCATTGCTTGCGATCGCTCGGTTGAGTGATGTGCCAAGACTATTTTCGAATAGTGATGACTTGATTGATGCAAGAATGCGCGTTGGTTGTGATGAGACTGTATCTTCTAGCATTGTTGTTAGATCTAACATCATGTTGTTAGCTAGGCTTGTGATACCTGTCTTTGTTCGATCGGTTAGCTCTAATGCTTCCCGGTTAGCTGCTATGTCAAGAGAACCAAGTGGAGCATAGAATATTACATTGTCGTGATATATTAATGATAGTCCGTGTATGTTGTTGTCTTTGAATTCTGCTGATGGTACTGGGTATGCGATGTTGCCCATGACAACAGTTGCTGCACCGCGATGGTTGTAAGCGTTGATGCGTCGTTCAGTCTGATGATTAGCAATGGCCCAGTCATCTGTTGAGTGATGAGGTGTTAGCTCTGTTAACGTATCGCTGAGGTTAGATGTGACATCTGATTTCCAGTACTTAAAGAATGTTCTTATCTTGGATTCGCATGTCTCGAAGTCGTCGTACTTTATTGTTACTGATATATTTACACCTGTTGGTTCGGTGTGATTAGGTAGACGGCTTACTAGGCTGACGGTGCCACGCTTTGATTCGTCAATACGTGCTAACCAGGTAGTTATAGTATCTAATGTGTAGCTTGTGATTGTGAATGAGTCACCGTAAGCAAATGCTGCTTTGCAACCAATACCTAAGCAACCAGTGTAATCATTGGATGATCGTTTGGTGCTTGCACCGTACTTTACATATAGTGATGTAACTTGTTCGTCGGTAAGACCGTTACCGTAGTCACGGAATTGTAGTTGAGGTGACGTGCGTGTTGGTGTTTCTACATGTATTGGGCGATGTTCGTTGCCAGCTTCTATGTTAGCATCACGTGCATTGGTTGAGTATTCGCGTATGACTGCGAGTAGTTTGTCAGAGTATATTTGTGATCTTAATATGCCCATGATGTGGGACAGATCAGACTCTTCTATGCCGAATTCTGCTGCTGACGGTATGGATGTATCTAGTGTTTGTTGTGTTGATGATAGTTTCATATGGTGTGTGTGTGTGTTAATAAAGGGTGAGCAGTTATACGACATGCTCAGGTCGATGGGATTAGACTGATTCAGTCCACGGTTCGTGGTCTGTTGGTAACGCTATGAGGCGGATCTCCCAGTCATTAGTGTTCTGATCGAACGTGACTTGTGGGTAATCGTCGGAGTAATATCGAATAGCATCGAGTATTTCCGATAGTGATGTGCGAGGGAACTCTTCTAGTATGCTGTTGTACCATACTGATTCGCTTTCGTCATGATAGTCGCAGAGGTACTGCCAGATGTCGCCAGCTTTGTCGTCTTCGTGACCGTATGCACCGTCGTCAAGTACTTGTCTAGCTTCTGATTCGCCAACTACTTTGTATTTGCATACTCGTAGTTTGCCATAGCCGTATTCTTCTGGGACAGAGACGATGTCTGTTGGACTGTACTCGACAATCATTAGACGGCCATCGCTTGATGCCCAATTGTCTGCATAGTCGTGGCTACCGATGTGGAATCCGGATGAGCAACCGTTGTTCGGGTTGTCATCTACATTTATTCGTGTCATTGAGTGTGCTTGTCCTACTGAGTTGTCGAACTTGCCGGAGTATTTATCTTTGTAGTCGTCGCGTACTCCTTTGTATCCGATGATGTTACCTTCTTCTGTGAGTGGCATACCTTGTTGAGATATGAAGTTGTATGCTTGTTCTCTGCTGTTGTAGCTGGGGTTGGCCATGAGTTTCTCAAGGAACAGTACCCAGCGATCTACATCTGTGTGACCTTGTTTGATTAAGTCAGTCAGCTTATCTGCTGCTGCATTGTTGAGGGGCTCATCGTCGAAGTGTAGCTGGTCATTAATGACAGATACGCGGCCGTGAGTGAGTTTTACGATTTGGGATGTCTCGTCTAGCGATTCAGCTGCTGTATCCCAGTCACCATCTTTGATTGCTTGTAGCAATGTATGATAGTTGGCTCGGTCATCTGTGATCGTTATTGGTTTGTTACCGTCTAGTATGGTGATGCTTTTCTCATTGATAGCATAGGGCATTGGCTTTTTGGAGGATACGACTGGATACGTAGTGTCTGTATTTTGTGTGATCATATGGTGTGTGATTTAGTTTAGGTAGTTAGCCCAGTATAGGCTTGAGGTTTGATTTTGGATTTGGTCCCAGAATAGATTCCGAGATATGACTGGCGGTATGCCGTATTCGTTAGACATTGATACCCAGTAGTCTTCGTAGAATTCGTACTGAGCTGTGCTACAGCCTAGGTCTACATCTTCCCATCCGAATGCTTTGAACATATGTCTGTCTATGCATATGATTTGTGCAGTCATTGGGTATAGCATTTCTAGGGCGAAGCTTGTCTTGGCGAGGCCTAGCTTGTGCAACTTGTTAGCTAGTTTGTTGCGAAACTCTTGCCAGTTAGGCTGAGTGTCGAACATTTCAGGATTGTCTGTCCAGTAGCTGTGTAGTTTGCTGATGCCGTTAGCTTTGATGTCCCACATGCCGCCGCTGGTGTTACGTAAGATCTTAGCTAATGCTTGGTAGTCTGCATTTTCGTAGAGCGGTTTGATCTTATCGTATTGTTCGCAGCTGCGTAACCAAGGGGTGTGTACGGTGCAGTATGCAAATCGCCATCTGTTGAGCGCTTCATGATCGCTAACAGGCATGATAGTTTGCCAGTCTGCTTTGTACTGCTTGATTTGTTGTGGTGTTACTGATTCAAAGAACAGCGTTATGTGCTTTCGGCACGCTCTTGGTATTTGCATTATACCCTGTCCAGCTGGACGATAGCTTGAGAAGCGTAAGCGCTTTGCTGGCTTTGCTTTTCGCCGGTTGGGTACCGTGGAGGAGTTGGCCGAAGCTCGGCCCTCTTGTGTATGCGTGGCTGTCGTCATGATCTAGTTCTAGGTCCTTATCTATTGCTTCTTGCTCGCTGAATAATACTTGAGCTGTTTTTAGGTTATATTGTGGTATTAGGTGGTCGTGCTTACCTCCGATACTAGCGTTGAGTTCGAAGTTTGGTGGTATTAGATCTTTGTACTCTAACCATAGGTCTAAGCGTTTTGTGTATGCATAGAACCATGTTGGTTGGAATGTTTTTGCTAGATCTAACCAAGCTTTGAAGTAGCTGGTATTGAAGAAGTCACCGCCTACATGAGCACGGATGATAGGTCGTTGGCCGTGATTCTTGTGGTAGCTGTCGTGATGACGCTTGAGTGAGGAGAACAGCATGTTGAACATCTGCTTCTTACTCTTCTTTTTGAGTAGAAGTAGATTGTGCCATCTTAGCTTTCTTACGTTTGGGTGTCTTGCTTCTTGCATTGCTGCATAGCACCGGTATTCGGTGAGGTTACCGTCTGTTATTTTGCCAGTAACTTGGTCTGCTTTTGACAGACACTTGTCTGCCGCCGGGCACGAATGCCCTGACGGAAGACTTAAGTGTATGATTCTTGCAGGCAGTTTAACATTACCGTGACTCCATTTAAGCGTCGGGTTTTGGTTTGCCATATATGTGATTGTAATGGGTGCATTGTCCGCATAAGGTACGTCCGCTTTTAAACAATGATAGCGAGATTGGGGCTTCTTTGCATTGTGTGCAAGTGACCTTGGTTACGATATCTTTTATCTTCTGTTTAGCTTTAGCGACTAGCGCAGGTGAGTATTTCTCTCGATTGCGCAGTATTTTTCGTGCAGTCCAACCATCCAAGTGGGGTTAGTTAAGGTTGAACGATGTTTGTAACTCGTTAGTGATAGTGTCGACAGGGCTGAGTAGCTGGTCGAAGACGGTGTGCAATCTGATTGATCGATCTTGCAGTTGTGCTGGAGTCTCTTTGAGAATCTCAGTGAATGCGTTGAACATTGACCATGCGTTTCTCGGTGAGAATTCGTCATGCCTAGGGTTCTTGTATTCTGTGAGAACTTTGAGAGCTTTGCTTGGCGCAATTGCTTTGTTGTCTATAGCACTGCCAATTACTCTGTGCATTCCAGTTTCGTCGAGCTCAGTGTCTTGATACATGTCGTATCGTTTAGCCTGAGATTTCCAGTTGTTCTGTACATTGTGTAGCATGGCATCGATGCGGCCAGGTAGTACATTGAGTATGTTCTTGGTGTGCTTATGTCTGGCTTCGTTACCGTCGCAGGCATGGAAGGATAGATTGTCGCATACCATTACGCTTGCTGCTGCACCTAATTGTGATGCGAATCGTTTGATATGTGAGTTTCTGATACCGAGTACATTTTTGAATACTCCGTTATCTTCACCTTCTTTGTGTAGTTTGAGATAGCCGAACATGTCGCCATGATCGTCTAGGCCGTAGCGAGCTTCGTCTATTGTGTAGTTTAGCTTGTCTAGTTTATCTAGCACGATGTCAACGACCTGTACATGTGGTACTGGGTTGTGTCTCTCTGATAGTGCGTTTGGCGCTGGTAGTCTTTGAAGTGCTTCGTAGCCTACTTCTGTTGATCCGTTTATGTAATAGCTCATTTGATTATGGTGTGTGTTGGTGTGTGTATTATTTCTGTTGTCCAGCCTCGCATTATTATGTGTGGTTGCTGGGTTTGGTGATGTGATTCACATGCAGTATGGCATGTGATATCTTCGGTTAAGTAACACTTGTTATCGTAGTGTACTGTTAGACATTTCTTTACCTTGTTATAGTGGAAGAAGAAACGTTTGCTTCGGCTTGTTCTTGGTAGCTTAGACCGTGAGTGCTTTGATTCCATCTTGTAGCTGGTATAGGTTGTTAGGTGATTCAAAGTCTGACATGTTAAGGTCAAAGGTTTGAGTGATAGGTTCTGGTGTTATCTGGTGTGAGGATCCTTTTGTTGTTATTTGGGTTATGGTGCTTAGGTTGACTAGCCTGAAGCCTGATTCATACAGGAATGTGTTTCCTTGCATGTTAGGCATTAGGTAGAGGAGAAGGTACGCTGAGTTTGGTTGTGCTACTACGCTTATACGCTTACTTTTGCGTATGAGTTTGACACTTTGCCTGACATTTGCGTTGCGAATAGATCCATCCTTTTTGATCCACGTAATGTTGAAGATAGTATTACCCAGGGCACGGATAAATGTATATAGTTTGATTCTGTTAAGCACGTTTAATTCATTCATATGTTTGGTGTGTGGTTTATTTACTTAGGGAGTTTGCTTGCCATATCTTGTTGTCAAGATCGGCGGGAGATAGATTAAGCTGGCAGGCTTTACCGAGGAACAGCGCTTCTACTGCTTCGTATTTGCTGATATCTTGCGGTGTAGAGTCTGGTATCGGGTGTCCCGGGAATTGTTGTTGCAACCATTTGAGTATGTGAACATCTAGGACTGCCATTTCTTGCCATTTCCTTGAGTGTACAAGAAAGAATGAGGCTGTCTTTGGGCCAATGCCTGGTATGGTTGTTAGCTCATCACGGGTGATAGTGCGTAGTTGGCCCATGGGCTGGATAAGTTTGATTGCTTTCCATGCTTTCATGATGCGGTCGTACTGCCCTATTCCATGTTTTTCTAGTAGTGATCTTACTGATTTGCCATGCTTCTTGATTACTTGTGATGGCTTGTTAGTATCGTCGAACATTGCATTGAACTTGGGTGTAATGACATCTGACTTTTTGCCAGGTGTGACTGTACACCACATCAAGAATGTGAGTAGCTGTTCGACATTTCTGTCGTACTTAGTGATTTTGTTGTAGTTTATATCCATATGGTGTGTGGGTTATTGTAGTATTAGGTAGAGTGTGCAGATCCATGGTAGGATCAGTATTAGTATGTCATAGGTCATCTGGTTGGTATTGTCGTTTGTAGTGGTTATTCATGTTCAATTCCTAGACTGATATTGAAGTGGGTTGAGGTGATAACGATCTTACCTCCACCTACTCTTTTGAGTCGGGCTTGTAGGGCTTGTAGTTCTTTTAGTAAGTCTTTCATGATGGTGTGTGGTATTGGTTCTTATGATAGAAAAAAAACAGCCACCAGACTCAGACACCGTGTGCGGTAAAGGTGTGTCTAAGAACTGATGGCTGCTGTATACACGCGTGTCGGCGTGCGGGTTCTCGGTTAGTGTGTAATGAGGTGACTAGGCTTG